>SAMEA104315420__coassemble_112_pt1 | contig 100536 bp, 75 predicted proteins | sample SAMEA104315420__metabat2_high_PE_035 | metagenome-assembled genome bin SAMEA104315420 (sample SAMEA104315420) | gut metagenome | biome: Monkey gut; feature: monkey-associated habitat; material: faeces | place: China | collected 2013 | reverse complement strand
CACCCTGGCAAGTTCCTTTCTGACAAGGTCTTTCTCCTTCTTCTCCTCGCTGAACGGCCGTCCTCGCTTCGCGAACGAGGTCTGTATCCCATTCTCATTGCAGTAGTCTCTGTTGTCGGTTCCGGCATAACCGGCGTCTCCTCCCACTTTCTTTGCTTCAACTCCGAACAACCTCTTATGCATCTTCAGGCAATGTATCAGCCTTGTACCCTCATTGAAGGCATTGAAGGACAGTTTCTCAATGAACGAGATTCCGTCGACAAGTATGTTGTTCACCTTCGCTCCGAACTCAACGCTCTTCACTTCCTTGCCCCTCACTATCGGTCTCACATACGGCTTGCTGATGCTCACTATCCTGTTCGGAATACTCTCTCGGCAGTCCTTGCTCTGGAAGTGGTTCTTCTGCTGGCGGTACATCTTCGTGATGATTTCCAAATCACCTTTCTCCCTGGATGTCAGCAGACTCTGCGCGTTCTCATAGGCACGTTCCGTCTTGCGGATCTCTTTCAATATCTTGCCCAATAGTTCCAGCAGCCTGCGAGTCATCTTCCTTGTCTGGCTCTTGATATGCCTGCGTTGCTTCTTGTATGTCAGGTTCGCCTTCTGCACGTCAATGAACTTTGTTCTCGGACGATGGATTCCCAACCTCTTGCTCAACTCGCACATCGTCGCGTAACTCTTCTCTATCCCTTCCCACAATAGCTTCGGATCCGTCGGATACCTCATATCGCTCTCATAGCAGGTCGCATCCGTGTACATCGTATCCACGTTCTGCATGTATGGCTTCCACTGTTCCGCCAGGATGTCCTGCAACTGCTGTATCTTCAGTTTCCCGGCAAGTTCCAGCATTATGTCATCCAGCAGTTTGTAGTTCGTCAGCGGACGAGTCGGATCTATTATCACGCCACAGAACATCTGGTAGTGGATGTTGCCGTTCAACTGCTCCATCAGTTTCGGGCAACTCAGACCCGTGTACATCTTCAGGAACATGAGAGCCACTTTCCCCTCAGGTGTGAAGTATGACTTGCGTCCCAGTTTCGGTCTCAGGCTCTTACCGACGAGTCCGAAGTTCTCTGCCATCGCATGGAGCGGGAGCAACTTCTTCATCCTACCCAATTCACTCTTTTCAAACGTCGACCTATAGAGGTCATAAAAATCGAACTCCGAGAATCCAATATTTGGTGCTAATTCAGCAAAATTTCGTACTTTTGACATGCAGATTTATTTTGCGATTCCTCCAAATTCAGCTTTGCACGGCCTGTTGGAGGAATTTTTGTTTATATTTCAAAGATACGAAATTTCCATCACATTATCAATCAATTTATTAGGAAGGTTTTAACATTTCCCGACAGTCCCTAATTTAGATTCCAGAGGGTCACATGGAACTCGGTTGCATTGGAACTGAATTCTGGAGCGCGGTATTCTTTCATAGACTCGAAACGATTATATTCTCCGAGAATCTTCTTCATCCCGCTGCCACGGCGTTCCATAAGGTCGAGACGGCTGAAGAAGTCCGCGAGGAGAGGATTGCGACGCTTGGATGGGACTGAAAGCGGGTTCAATTGCTGAATCAGACGGCCGTCAATCATTCCGCCAGGGGAATATACTTCCATCCGGTCATCATACATATCGATGTGGATCTCGCTGCCGAGCTCTTGGTAGTCGCGGTGGATGATGGCATTGCAGATGACCTCTGTCACGGCTCTTTCCGGGTAGTCAGGAAGTTCCTCACGATGGTCGGACTCCTTCCACCAACGTTTGTGAGAGTTGTTGCGGATGAATGCAACGGCATCTTGCAGCCGACCTATGACGCTGCCTTCCAGTTCGGCATCATCGAGAGCCTCTCCGAGTCCGCTTGTCATCGTGAGACCGTTCCAGCGAGTGCAGAAGATCCGTGACTGTCGGATAGGGGAGTCGTCTGCAAGGAGTGCTCCTGCATTGGTCAGAGAACCGTTTTCGTCAATGATGCCCCAGAATGTGAACTCGCTGTCGTCGAATGAGCGGTGGAGTCTCTTGTAGCAGGCAGAACGGAGCTGTGTGAAGGCCATATCCGAGAACTTGTATGGCGATGGAAGCGCGTCGTAAGTCCTGCCGAAACCTTTCAATACCAATGCTTTCAGCTGAAGACGGTCGGCGACAACGGATTCATTGCCGATACGGACGTATGCTATGCGCTGCTTGTCGCCGATGTAGTAATATGGTGTTTCCGTTCCTGCATTGACGTGAAGCAGGATCAGTTTCTTGCCATCAAACTCTTGGAATTCGAGACGAATATCCGGAACCGGGTCAAGCTTGGTCTTGACATATTCGCTGATAGTCTCGGAGTCGCTTTCGGCATCGGCAAGTCCGACAATCCGGTTATCATCGCTGATGCCGAATATCAATGTCCCGCCATCGCCGTTCGCGAATGCGGAAATGCTCTTGAGCCAGCTCTTGGGTTTGCCGGCTTCAAGTTTCTCTTTCTTGTCATAGGCGGTCGCCTCTCCTATAAGGTCTTTCAGTTCCATATTCTTCGTTATGACTTATACTCACAAAGGTAATAATTTGTGACGGATTTTGTAATGTGTTATGGTTGTTATATATACAAAGGTTAAGAATGGTTTAATAACAAGACAATATGATTTACGGATACATTAGAGTCAGCAGTGACAAGCATACTGTTGAGAACCAGCGGTTCGAGATTAACAATTTCTGCAGGAAGAATGATATTTCCATTGATGGGTGGATTGAAGAGACAATCAGTGGCACGAAGGCTTACAATAAGAGGCAGTATGGTATATAACTCTGGTAAATGACATTGTTGATTGAGTTTATCTATAATTTCTTTATGGATTCTAATATTTGTTCGGAAAATGTTGTATATTTGACATCGCTTAGCTAGCCCAGTGTTCCAAACTGTTGAAGTTACGAATTGATGGACTTTGTGGTTTGGTTGCAGGGTGGGTTGGGCAGACATAATAAGACGTTACTTGACGTTTATCTTCTGAACTCAAACTTGGCAGTAAGATTTCACAAAAGAAGATACGGCAACGGGAGCGTCCACTTGTGATGACGATTCAGTCACCGCGTCCTTGCGACGTGGAGTTTCTGTATATCATCCTCGACGTGGGCTAGCTGCGGTTGCTTATCCTTTTGTGATGGCAGCCAAGGCCTGAGTTCTGGATGAGCAAGAGTATGACTCCCACGTCTTTTTTGTACCTGTTCGGATAAGGGCTGTCACCGGACATTGATTAACAAAATTGGAATATTGACCACATATGTAATATTCAGGAATGGGACAACATGTCTTTAATGTTGTTTTTATTCTTTGGAAGGGTAGATATTGTTATCGTGTAACCATTTATGAAAAAATATACTTTTTCGGGGCATGAATCCTTTTTCTGCAAGTCTTTGTGGCTGAAGAAAGGCTATGATGCAGTTAAAGTCGGCATGAATTTTAACTCACCAGACGCTGTCGCACAACTTGGTGTAGGAAAGAATATGGTATCTTCAATAAGATATTGGATGAAATCTTTCGGCCTCCTTAATGATAACGGACTAACCTCATTAGCCCATTATCTATTCGATGACGAGTTTGGTAAAGATCCGTATATTGAAGATATAGGGACAATTTGGCTTCTTCACTATCAACTTCTGAAAGAGAAGATAGCAAGCATCTATTATCTTACCTTTTTAGACTTTAAGAGAGAAAAGAACGAATTTTCTCGCGAACAATTGCTGACATTCATCAGAAGAAAATGCATTGCAAACGGGCAGAAAAATATCTATAACGAAAATACAGTAAAGAAAGATATTAAAACCTTATTGCAAATGTATGTGACTCCCAATGATATCAGATCGATTGAAGATTTTACTGCAGTATTTATAGACCTAGGCCTTATCAAAAGGAAAGATGAGTTATTTTCTTTTGCCGAGATTTCGCCATCGTTTATTCCGGAATTGATAATCTTGTATGCTATGCTTGATATGAATGGAAATGGTCATACTTTGTCAATAGATATGATGCAAGAAATTTCTTTGACATTTGGCCTGTCTATTTCAAATTTTGTTGAGATTGCGAGAAGCTTGGTAAAAATGTTTCCGGAAAAGATAGTATATACCGATAATAGCGGAATCAAAAATATTCAATTCTTGGAAACCATTGAGCCATATAGCACACTTGATATATATTATAGCAGATTATGAATTACACTACATCGGTAAATATTGAGATTGGCATTGACGATAACTTCCAGTACATTGTTACTCCAAATGTGCGAAGAGTCCTTGGGGATATTATATCAAGTGTCCAAGTAGGTATTCACTCGTTCTCCATCATTGGAACATATGGTACGGGAAAATCAACATTTATTATTGAATTCGAGGAGGCGCTGCGACATGACTGCAAGAGACTTCTCGAAAATCGTTCTGTGTTCTTTGGCCTAGATAGATTTAAGATTATAAATATCGTCAGTGAATATCAGCCGCTTAAATCCATTATTGCTCGGAAATTCAAGTGCGAGGAAGAAAATGTATTAGCAGCAGTTACAGAATATTGTCAGCAGGAGGAAAGAAGAGGGTATGGAGTATTAATCGCTATAGACGAGTTTGGGAAAGTCCTCGAACATGCAGCCAAGAATAACCAAGAAGACGAGCTCTATTTTATCCAGCAACTCTGTGAGGTTATTAACGCCCCTCATCGGAAAACCATACTCTTGACTACGCTCCACCAGAATTTCGGAGCTTATTCACAAAAACTTGATGAAAGACAAAGACAAGAATGGCAAAAAGTTAGGGGACGTTTTAAAGAAGTTGTTTTCAATGAGCCAGTAGAGCAATTGCTCTTCCTTGCAGCTGAACAGATTTCTGATTCCAATCAAGTCTTCAGTATTGAGGACAAGTCAAGTATTGCTCCATTATACGAACTGGCTCTTAAATGTAGATACATATCAGATGGCTTTCCGTTCGAGACAGCAATGAAATTGTATCCCTTAGATCCCTTTGCTGCAAGTTGTCTTACCCTTGCAATGCAACGATATGGACAGAATGAACGTTCGTTGTTCTCATTTCTGACTTCTTCCGGACCCTTTTCTTTGAATACTTTTATACCGCGAAAGAATACCACATACAATCTCGCTGCAGTGTATGATTATTTATTGTATAATCTATATTCGTCAATTAGCGAGGTGAACATTGATTCAACAAACTGGCTTGCACTGAAAGATGCTGTAAGCCGTGTAGAGAGCGGTGTTGTGAGTGATGAAGACATAGAAGCGGCTGTAAATATTGTTAAATCAGTAGGCCTTTTGAATATCTTCGGAGAGGCAAATACAATATTGGATAGAGAGTCACTTATTCTTTATGGTGAGCTTGCTTTGGGAATAAGAAATGCCGAACATATTATCTCGACACTTGAAAGTGCAAAAGTAATAAGATACGCAAACTATAAATCGAAGTACATAATTTTTGAAGGAACAGACATAAATATTGAGATAGAGCTTGTAAAGGCTGCTGCCATTGTTCCGGTACCTAAAGCAAGTATAGACGAGATAAAAGATTATATTGTTCCGCGTGTAGTCCTTGCTTCGGCTGTATATTATAAATTTGGTACCCCAAGATATTTTGAGCTCGTAATAAAGAATGAACCGGAAGTGTTGGTTCCAGAAGGTGATATTGATGGGTTTTGTGAACTTTTGTTCCCAGTGAAAGCTAATTTTAATACTTCAGTTATTGAACAATCTCTCACTAATCCCAATGCCAATATCTATGCTGTATTTAGAGATGTTAAGCAGATAACTAAACACCTTCATGAGATAAAAAAGTTACAATATTTGCTAGACAATGTTGTTGCAGATGATAAAATAGCACGTAGAGAAGTGCTTAATATTCAGAATTATGAGAAGGATAAACTTAATTCTGTCCTGAATGACAATCTGTTCAATGAGAATGGTTCCGTTAAATGGTATTTTAAGGGCAAAGAAATAAAGGTGAAATCACGAAGAGACTTTAATTCTTTGCTGTCTATGGTTTGCGAAAAAGTTTACTCGAAGACACCTGTAATGCGTAATGAGCTCTTCAATAAACATAAGTTGAGTTCTGCTATTAGTCTTGCTAAAGCTAATCTCCTTGATGCTGTTTTGAATCGCAGTGATATTGTCGATCTAGGTTTTGCTCCTGATGTATTTCCGCCGGAGAAGACTATTTATCTGTCTTTGCTGAAAAATACCGGAATACATGTGCAAACTCAGGATGGGTGTTTGTTTGCAGAACCGACGGAAAAAAAGTTCAAGGCATTTTATGACGCATGCAATCAATTCATTGTTGATACGGCAGAGAAATCAAAGAAAGTCAGTGAACTTATAAAAATGCTTGCGACAAGACCATATAAACTAAAACAGGGATTTATTGATATTTGGGTGCCAATCTTTCTGATCATAAAACAGCAGAATTATGCTCTTTATAGTTCAAATGGAGCATATATACCTAACTTGTCAAAGGATATCCTTGATTTGATCTGGAAAAAGCCAAGTGACTTCACAATTAAAGCCTTTAATGTGAATGGCATAAAGTTAGAATTCTTCAAGAAATATAGAAAGTTCTTGCATCAGGACGAATCGTCAAATGTTACAAAGAAAACATTTGCGCAGGTTTATAAGCCATTTCTACATTTCTATAAGAATCTCAATGAGTATGCCAAGAACACAAGAAAGTTTAATGAAGCCTATGTGACTAAGTTTAGAGACACTCTAGCCAATGCTTCTGATCCAGAAAAGGCCTTCTTTGAAGATTTGCCGGAAGTGTTTGGATATAAAGGATCTATTTTGACTAATAATGATGAATTCATAGCTGATTATATTAGAAAGATTCAGAATGCAATCCGCGAACTCAATAGCTGTTACCCTAACCTTATCCGAAGGATAGAGGAAGCTTTTACATCGGCCCTTGGCTTTCCAAGTAAGTTTGAAGAATATAAACCAATAATTGAAGAACAATTCAAGAATGTAAAACGCCATTTACTTCCGCAGAAAACTAAGGCATTTCTAGATCGTATTCTGACGCCATCCGAATCCTCGACAGAGTTTGTTGAGAGAATTTCCAGCCTGGTTCTTGATCGGCGCCCCGAACAGATGAAAGATAAAGAGGAAGAGCTAGTTATTGATAACATTATTTTCATGTTTCGAGAACTTGAAAGATATAATGACATCTCAAATATACCTGAAGGTAACGCAGAGGATAGAATATTCAGTTTTGATATCTGCTCAAACCATGGTGTTAGCAAACCTCAAAAAGCATATAGGTTACCTTATATGCAAATTCAGAAAGCCGATGCTATAGAGGCAAGTATTAATCGTCTTTTGAGTGGAGACGACAATATGGATATTTGTATCCTTCTTAATCTTCTTTCATCAAAACTATCGAAATAGAATGACAATGGTAAGACACATATTGGGTATTTCGGGCGGAAAAGACAGTGCCGCCTTGGCTATATACATGAAAAATAAATATCCTGAATTAAAAGTCGAATATTATAATTCAGATACAGGTTGTGAATTGGCGGAAACGGAACTGCTAATAACTAGGCTTTCATCATATTTAGGTGGGATTAAAATACTACGTGCAGCAGAGGACAGCCCAGAACCGACACCATTCGAACATTTTCTTAAGGCGAGTGGAAATTTTTTGCCTTCACCACAAGCACGCTGGTGCACTCAGAAGATGAAATTACAGGAGATGGAAAAGTTTGTTGGTGATGCTCCTGCTGTTTCATATGTTGGAATTCGTGGAGATGAAGACAGAGAAGGGTATATTTCAAATAAATCTAACATTCAAGCGATATTCCCATTCAGAAAGAATATTTGGAGCCTCGATGTCATCAATAAGGTTCTAAACAATGATAACTTGAACCTTATTGCGTCATTCTATGAAGAGTTTTCCGATGATAAAATAAAGGAGATAGTTATGCCAATAGTAAAGGCTCCTCTTTCAAAGACGTTCTTTTATAGCAAGAAACTCAATGCATTGCTTGATGTAGATATAAAACTGTTCAATAAGGTCGTTTTCAACTATCTAAAAACGACTGATTATCCTGTGGGTCAGCTTGACGAATTTCCGCTGATTGACAATGATGATGTCCTCGTGAAAGAAGATATTTTCAGAATATTGGAAGATAGCGGTGTTGGGATACCGGCATACTATTATCCGATTGAATTTGAGGTTGATGGGAAAAAAGGGACATACAGTCGTAGTCGTAGCGGGTGTTATTTCTGTTTTTTTCAACAAAAAATTGAATGGGTGTGGCTTCTGGAACAACATCCGGATCTGTATGCAAAGGCTATGGAGTTTGAGAAAGATGGTTATACTTGGAATCAAGGTGAAAGCCTTGCTGAACTTGCTAAGCCGGCTAGGGTAAGACAGATAAAACTAGATGCTATCAAGAAGCAAGAAAACAAACGCTTAAACACGAGTTGTAGGCTGATTGATAACCTTGATGATGATAATGATGCTTTTTGTGCGAATTGTTTTATATAAGGAGATATGTTAAAGGCAGATATAAGGTGGCCGAGACATCGTAGATATAAATCTCGTACGGAATGGGAGCCCGTTGGCTTTTTTTCGGATTGCCTTTGCAATTCGACCCGTTTCGATCTGATGTTGGGGTTCTTCTCATCGTCTGCAATTAGTGTGTTGTCAGATGGTTTTGCCATGTTCCTTTACAACAATGGCTATATGAGGCTTATTATCAATGATGTTTTAACGGAAGAAGATAGGAATGCTATCTCGTGTGGCATTGGAGAAAAGGAAATACCTTATTTCGATTTAAGTAATATCGAAGCAATTAAAGCAATATTGTCTGAGAGGGATGTTCACTTTTTTGAATGTTTGTCATGGCTCATACGCAATAATCGCATTGGCATAAAGATTATTGCTCCCAAAGATAATATTGGTATTTCTCACACAAAATCCGGATTGTTTTCAGATGGATTAAACGAGGTTGGCTTTGATGGATCTTGTAATTTTTCAAAGACAGCACTTCTTGATAACATAGAGAGTATATCTGCTTCTTGCGATTGGGATAGTTCCGTGGATTCTGCAAGGATAGAGGGGATGAAAGAAGATTTTAATAGAGTCTTTAATGGGAAAGACGACAATGTTATTTATGTCAATTCCGAAAACGTAAAAGCAAGGCTGTCCTCAGCATTCCCGGAAAAGACAATTGCAGATCTTCTTGACGATGAGTACCACCTGTTAAAGAATAGGTCAAAGTTGGATATGACTACCACTGCGATGATTTCTTTATCGCGTGCGAAAGATAGAATAGAAGCTATCATCGAGAAACGGAATATTTTAGAGGAGCAGAGAATTGCATATGGTAAGCGAGTCCCCAAATTTCCATATGCTTCAGGACCAAGAGAGTATCAAAGACAGGCATTTGAGAATTGGAAGAATAATAAACAAAAGGGATTGTTTGCAATGGCTACAGGAACAGGAAAAACAATTACTTCCCTGAATTGCCTTCTTGAGATTTACAATCATAGCGGTTACTATAAGGCGTTGATTTTAGTCCCTACTATTACTTTGGTTGAACAATGGGAAATTGAATGCCGAAAATTCAACTTTGATAATATTATCAAGGTTTGTTCTAAGTATTCTAACTGGAAATCCACTGTTGGGAACCTCAAACTTTTAGAACAAAATCCGAATAATAGCCATTCGTATATCGTCATTTCAACATATGCATCATTTATACGTTCCAACATTTTTGATGAATTATGCTCTCTGTCAAGAAAAAAGCTATTGTTGATAGCAGATGAGGCTCATAATATGGGAGCTGGGCGAGTTGCTCAGAGGCTTAATGATATTCCCAATGTTAGACGTATCGGCTTGTCTGCAACCCCACAAAGGCAATATGATGATTCTGGAAACGCCAAGATTCGGGAGTTCTTTGGCTGCATAGACAATTATACATTCGAGTATTCTATGCATGATGCCATTCAGAATGGAGCTCTATGTAAGTATTACTATTATCCTCATCTAGTAGAATTAACTCCAGATGAATTTGCGGAATATGTTGAACTTTCAAAAACAATTGCTAAAGTATTCAACAATGACGATCCTGATAGTCAGGATATCCTTAAGAGATTGTTGTTGAAAAGAAAACGCATTATTCACAAGGCAGCAAATAAAAAGAAAATATTTGCTGAAATACTGAAAGATAGAATAAATACCTTTGGGTCATTAAAATACACTCTAGTATATGCTCCCGAAGGCAATTTACCAGATGATCAGCAGGCGGATGTTTTTGACACGACTGATGTATTTCGTGATGATGAGGATTCGGTACATATTATTGACGAATTTACTGCAATCGTCAGGGATATTGACGCCCATGTGGTAGTTCGACAATTTACAGGAGATACTCCTGATAGAGACCAGATATTAAAGGACTTTGCTGATGGAAAAATCGACGTTCTCACATCGATGAAATGTCTTGATGAAGGAGTTGATGTGCCGAGAAGTGAACTTGCTGTTTTTTGTTCAAGTACAGGTAATCCGCGACAGTTTATTCAACGCAGAGGGCGTGTGCTTAGAACACATAAAGATAAGCATTGTGCAATAATACATGATCTTGTAGTTATTCCTAGTTATCTTTCAGATGAGGATACATATGAAATAGAAAAAAGTCTCGTTGGAACAGAAGTGTTGAGGGTAAGAGATTTCGCTCTTTTATCAGAGAACTCTAATGATACTCTTAATGTTTTAGATGAAGTACTAACCCGATATAACATATCATTATTCAAGTAACAATATGAAAACATATTTCTCAAACGGAGATCGAATCCTCCAGTCAGTCATATCTAATGAAAGGCTGTCACAATGGGGCGAGTATAAGCCAACAGGTGAGGAAACTGTTCAGGATGCGTTATGTTCATTAAATCCTGTTGTCAAGGCAGTTGCGATGATTATTGATGGACAGGAGAATGGTCGTACTCAAAAAGAAATATACACGCAAGTAACACAATATCTGATGCAGACTCTATGAAACTGAAAAAAATTACTATCAAGAACTTTAGAAGTTATTACGGAGAGAATAGCTTCGAGTTGTCGGATGGCCTGACGCTCATCATTGGTGACAATGGTGATGGTAAAACAACCTTCTTTGAAGCGCTGGAATGGTTGTTTGATACTAGTAAGGAAAACAAAAGCGAAAGCAATATCTCTGAAATGCGCAAGAAAGAATTAGAGATAGGGGATGCTGATGCTGTATCTGTTTCTGTTCAGTTTGAGCATAGTGGCGAAAAAGAGATTTGCAAGAGTTTTAGGTTTGAACGATTGGCTAATGGAAATATTGCGACTCGAGACTTTTCTTTTATTGGCTATGCACAAGTTGGTTCAGAACGGCAGAGAAGAGACGGTCGAGCATTACTCGAAACTTGCTTTGACACAGTTGTTAGGCGTTATTGCTTATTCAAGGGTGAAAGGGAGTTGAATGTCTTTGATAATAACACTGCTCTTAAAACTCTTGTTGATACATTCTCGGGAATCAAGCAATTTGATCAATATGTGGAAAATACTGTATGGTTTGAACAGGAATCGGATAAACTCGTAACTCGAGAGCTTAAGAAAGATAAGAAACAGGAAGATTCGGTAAAAAAACTTGAAGCTGATATGTCTCGTGTTGTGCAAGATATATCAGATACGACTCGTGATATTAGAGCAAAGGAGAAAGCTGTATCCGACTTTGAGTCTAGAATCCGAGTACTTGAAGAGAATCAGGACGCTTGCGAGAATCTTCAAACGATCAAATCACGAATTGATTCCAAGAGGACAGAATTGAGTAGGATGAAATTATATGTGAATCTTGATTATAATGCGTTGCTTTTAGATGAAATGTGGATTCTTCGGTCCTTTCCGAATATCCTTCAAGAGTATCAAAAAAAGGTTTCCTTACTAAGCAGAGAAGAAAGACGAATGCAAAAGGCGGAGGATGAGAGAATTGCAATGGAAAAGGGGAAAAAAGAAGCTCTGAAAGAAATACAAAAACTTGCTAATGATGCAACACCTCTTCCATGGAATCTTCCAGATAAAGAGACCATGCAAGAAATGATTGATGATGAAGTCTGCAAAGTATGTGGTAGACCAGCTCCGAAAGGAAGTGAAGCATATGAGTTTATGGTTCGAAAGTTGAATGAGTATCTTGAACATATTCGCCAAGAATCAACCATTGCCGCCGATACACAAATAGAAACTAAACCTTTATTTGAAAACGATTATGTGGCAGAACTGCATACGCGGGGCGTTCGTGCGGGGGGAGATGTTGAAAAGGAGATATCAAATCTTGCGACTGTAATTGACGATAGATTACAGTTTGTACAGATGCGTAAGAATGATGTAGAAAAAATAACACGAGAACTTCAAGAGGCGGAAGATGCTAAATTGCAACTACTTATTCAGAATCCTGGTTTGTCAGAAGAAATGCTCGATAAGACATTTCATGATTTTAAGGGGCTTTCTGAAAGTAGCAAGAGAGCCGAATTGGACCTTAACGATCTTCAACATAAATTAGACGATCTAGAAAAGGTTAGAAGCGCAATTAAGGAGGAACTCAATAAAATAGAACCAACAAACGGTATTGTCAGGATTTATCAGCGTGTCCATAATACCCTTGAAAAAATCATGAAAGCATTTGAAGATGCTAGGACAGAGAATATTACCGCTTTCTTAAAAATGCTTGAGAATGAGGCTAATTATTATCTGAAAAAACTTAATTCTGGTGATTTTAGAGGCGTTATAAAGATTATTCGTACAGTTGATGGGTCAGCTCGTATAGCATTATATAGTTCGAATGGGAGCCCTATCACTAATCCTGGAGGTGCACAAAAAACGACTATGTATATGTCAGTCCTCTTCGCTATATCAAAGATAACGACACTTAAAAGAGATGAGGATTATCCTCTAATTTTTGATGCACCAACGTCATCATTTGGAGAGTTTAAAGAAGATGTCTTTTATAATATTATAGACCATATCGAGAAACAGTGTGTGATTTTTACTAAGGATCTCTTGAACTTCGACAGAGATTCCAGACATAAGAAACTTGATTACGACAAGATTGATCAGTTGTCTTGTACGGTATATAGAATCCACAAGCAGGAGGGATATGATGAAGAAGATCTCTCAACAATTAGAACAATTACAGAAAAAATCAAATAACATGGCAGACAAATTATATGATATTTGGGCAAGACGAAATCCTTCGTGGGAAAAACGGTATGAGGACTCTGTCATAAAGGCCTTTACGGATTATGGGAAGGGGGTTACATCTCTTGGAAGTGCCAAAGGAAAACTATTTGGGGCAGGGTATGAAATTTTCATCGTAGCCTATTTTATTGGGTTGTACAATGATCAACGTAGAAAATTAATTGAAGATAGTACGAAAATTAAAACATTCGGACAGCCTATTCAGTTTTGGGGTAATATCGATTCTGTTAAAGGGCGAAAAACTTATCCCAAACTACGTGAGTTTATTTTCATATCCCTTGTCGCCAAAACAGATTTTGATTTCATTGCTCTTGACAAGGGAATGGTTAGCAATAAAAAAGCTGTTGATGCGCTCGTTACTACAATGGAGGAATATGCCAATTGGGGATTCCACTATATTGCGGATAAATTGATAGATAATCCGAATTATTTCTATCGAGAAACCGCTTTTCTTGAAGAGTTTCTATCTTTTGATAATCAAACTTCTGCAACAGAAGAAGATGATGAGCCGGATTCTCTGGACTAAGAATTATCATTTGTTGTTCAGAATGATGCCGGACAGGAGAGCGGCAAACTCGTGAATGTCACCATCAACGCTGGCTTTCTCAAGCGCTGCCATATAATCATCCCTGATATCCTTGGAGATGATTGTCCATCGATAGCCGCCGGAGGCGAGCATAGCATTCATAAGGAAACGGCCCATACGGCCGTTTCCGTCCATATATGGGTGTATGAAAGTGAAGACGAAATGACCAAGGACAGCACGAACCCAGGCATCTGTCTCATTTTTTAGCAAATCGAAAAGCACAGGCATAGCATCTCTTACGGCTTCCGGATTAAGAGGCGTGTGCTTGGAGTTCCTGATATAGACTGGAAGTGACCTATAGCCGGCGATGTCTGAGGCTTTGATGATGCCGGCCATCACAGAGGGGGCGAACATTTCCTGATACCATATACGGTGGTCTTTCTCGACAACGGCACCTGGATTGGAACCACCAAGGATTGTACGAATGCTATTCTTAACTTCCTGGAATGCCTGCCAATAGCCACGTGCAGCAAGAGCATTCTTGTCGTCACGGTCTGATGAACTTATGTCCGGTTTCCAGTTTCCGCTACGCACCTTTTCTATCAGTTCCTCGGATACTTTATATCCTTCTATTGACAAGGAATGATATGCGTCGAGTCTGTATCGGTCTTCGACATCTTTCATATAGGCTTCCGTAGTGGTCGCCTTTGAAATATCTGGTTTTGCGACAACGACTGCATCTCTCATACTCTGCCACATCAGGCGGATTCTTGTCGCATATGGCGACGGGTCTCTGACGAATTCATATCTTTCCGAGAAAGGGTCGTATTCACGAATATCGTAACCGAACCTAGTCATTGTGCCTTTGATGTCATCAGCAATTGATGTCATCAGCACATTGTTGAATGCGCCAATGAGCCTGCCGGCACGTGAAGAACGGCCTTTGTCAAGGATAAAAGGCAGTACCTCGGAAGAGTCTTTTATGGAAGACAATGCAGTCCTTGCGGTGATGGCGTTTCTCTGGAATAGGATTGGAGAGGACATCACCAATGCTTCTGGAATACCATACACGTTCAATCCATACCGGTTCTCTTTGACTTTATTGGTTGCGCATTCCGCTTTCAGAAAGAAGAGACTACATCCGAAAAGCAGTTGCACTGTCGTGTTTGAACATTTTGGAGAGCGGACTATTAATTGAGGCAGGACCGTCCAGTTGCCTGTTTGGATATCCAATGACGTTTCCGGTGAAAGACACCAATCGTCTCCGAGTTTTTCACGGACATATTCGTCAATGAATTTCCAGTAGGAAATGTACCAAGCTGTAGTGTCTCCAGAACGAGATGCCGGATCTGACTGAATATACCACCCGTTCAGCACTTTCGTAAGAAAACCATTGTCCACCAGACGTTCCAGATGGGTTCTGGTGATGTCTGAAGACTTGATGACAAGACTTTTTCTGGTTTCCTGAATCTGCCGCAGGACAGCAAGTGATTGTGCAAGTTTTTCAGATGGTAGTGCCATAATGCCGATGATTTATACTTTGATTTGCGTTGTAAAGTTACAATATTTTTTTTGTTGTGCAAACGTAATTTATTTTATGGAAGGATATCGCATCATGGGTGTGCTTCTATTGCTATTTATAGATATTTCACGAAAACAATCAATTAACCGTTATAATTGGCTATATTTGTTGGGAATGATTAATCCCAATAAAACTAATGGCTAATTTTCTTTTTTACAAGTACCGTTTCGAAAAGACCGGTGAAAAGACTTTGTTTTCGGCGGAGGATAATGCACGCATTTCTAACGAATATCTCAATGATAAGTTTACTGAATTGATAGGAGAAAGAGCTGGGGCGAAAACTCGGGAACTGAATCTTTACAATGTGAAGACTGATAAAAAGGGCGTGATGTCGTCTGAGACGTACACGAATGAGATAAAGAGGTTTGCTGAAGGGATCGCCTTGCTGGAGGTGCGGAACAATAAGTACAAGAAAGTTATGCCGAGGGATAAGAACGAGTCTGTGGATGTGGAGCATTGTCCGCTTTGCTGGGCGATCATTGACACCCGTCCAGATTCTATGGCGATTCTGGTGCAGCAGAAGAGGGATGTGTTCGGGAATGCGGATGATGTGGTGGGGTTGATTGTGGATTGCTGTTCGCGTGAATTGAAAATTCATGAGCTGGACTGGAAGATGGTTTATGAGAAGCGGCTGTGTAAAGGCTCGATTTGGGATATTGTGAAGTTGCGCACTGATGGTGGTCAGGATAGGGTGAAATGTCTTTGTGTGAAGATTGACGGTAAGAAAGCGAATGAGGAGAATGAGGTCGATAAGGCATTACAGCTTGTGCTGGAGAAGCTTGCGGCTCCGGAGGGGGAACTGAAACTGATGTCTGATGATCCTGCACGGAAGATTCTGGATGAGACGAAGGAGGATGTGAGGAATACTGTGGATATGCTTATCGAGAACAAGTATCGTATGAGGATTGGTTTCGAGAAGTCGGGGTCGGTGGAGTATGGGCGTGATACCGAGGCGGTGTATGGCATTGCTGATGAGTATTGCGAGGAGTTTGTGAATGGAACGGCGTTGCTTGGTGGCAGGTATAATCTGAAGGATTGGCTTGATATGCTGATGCCGGAGGATGAGGCCCATACGTATATTCAGTCAGAAAAGAAGAAGAGGAATGGAAGGAGATCGAGAAAATAGGATTCTGGAGTCTCCGCTTTATGAGTTTGTCCGGGTAAGGTGGACTGAGTGGGAACAGAAGATTCTTTCGATGCAGGTGTATGATTCTGAGTTCCTGCTTTATCTGGTATGGGCATTGGACACAATCAAGGAACAGGATGAAAAGTCTCTTCGGAATTTTCGTGGAAGTGTATATGGCGCAATCCGTAAGAGAGCCATTGAACGAAATTTCGCGGCTCCGAAAGAGGACATTGACTACATCTCCAATCTCGTCTGTGCTTGCAGCTTGTTTTGCTATGGACTGACATTGACGGAGTCGAATGAGAACAGGAGGGTATATTCTGAACTTGTCAAAGGTATGGGAGATTCTTGGACGGTGATACGCAAGATCAAGTATGGCATTGATTCCAACGATGATACACAAGCATTGAAAGAATGGTTGGTGGCATATATGAAGACTGACGAGTACTTTACATTGTCAGATTCAATCGGATGGGATGATGTGGAGACTTCTTTGTTACCTGACATTCTCGGAAGGCGAAATCCAGTTGTCAATCTTACTATAGAAAAATTTGAGAACCAGAATGGTGCGGTGTTCAATGATAATTCTACAACTCAAATATTAACTGAATATGGCGAAGATAGGAAACTTTTACAATGAGGCTGGAGCTGTGTTTAATGACAATTCGCAGACTTTGAATATCCAGCAGAATAATATTCAAGCGCAAGACAAAACGGAAGAGGCGGAATCGTTCGATGAGGAAGAGGCGGTTTTGATTAACAGGTCAGACAATCTTACAAAGATTGATTTGTATAGGGTCATTATATCTCTGTACCAATATGGCGCTTTTAAGACGGCGGATGGTAAGAAGTTGACTAAAAAGAGAGTCTTCAAGGCTTTTGAGAAGATGTTGGGGGATAATTTCGGTAATTATGAGAATGATCTGTCGGCCGGAAGTAATAAGAAAGGAGATGTCACTATATTCAAAGAACTTGAAGCTGCATTTGTCCGGAGCGAAGATGACAAATTAAGTAGATAATAATTGGGCGAGGCTGTTTGATGTCTCGCCCAGTGTTTCTATTTGAGTTTCCGATATTTCCCATACGCGACATTTTCGAGCCGGCCTTCTTCGCACCATTTCTTGATGCTGCGCTCGATGGATTTGGGATTGAGTCCCATCGCGGTGGCGAGTTTGCAGTAGGTCTTGCGGTCGAACTCGTCGGGGAGCGCTTCAAGGTATTTCAACTGCTGGGACTGGCGTTGTGCGGCTGTGGAAACCTGGACCGTGGCAGTAGGAGTTGCGAGAGTGAGGAAGACCCGTTCGTCGTGCCGTATGATTACTTCGGAGATGGTCTTGGCTGTGGAGTAGTCTGTGTCGGAGCAGATGAGCTGCGGGCTGAAGTCGCCGTTTTCCATTATGCGGAGGGCAGAGAGGAGCATAGCTATGCGGAATGTTATGACTCCGAGGCGGCGGACGGTGGCTATGAATTCATCTCCGCAATTAGAGGCGTATTCTGACTGCCATTGGTCGAACAGAAAGTTGAAGTCTTCCTGTTGCTCTGATGTTAGACTGAAGATGATATCCGAGCCGTATTCTGAGAGGATGGTGTAGAAGTCGTGGTAGTCCTTGCCGAGGGCGGCGAAGTGGTCTTCAAGGGTCTCGTTGCCGGATTCAGCAAAGACATTGTTCCAGATGAGTTTGGTGTCGAGGTAGTAGAAGAGAAAGCGGCTGAAGAGGCCGTTCTCGGCATCGGTGATGAGGTTCAGGACCTGACGTGGCGTTCCGGTGAGGACTGTCGAGAGACGGGGACTCTTTATGTTCACATATTCACGGTCTTTGCGGCGGATGTAGGAGATGGTCTCGTGGTGGAAGGCCTTGCGGAAGCCGTCGGAGTAGTTGCCGTAGTCGGAGCCGAATGTGTTGGCGAGGGTGTCGCCTTCCGTCTCGAACATAAGGCCCGTGCCGCCGTTGTCATTGAGGACTTGATAGACTGCGGTGGCTGAGGAGTTGGCCGGGATGAAGAGCATACGCATCGGCGGCTCCTCGGGCTTTTCCATATCGACTTTCTTCTTGCCGGCGGCATTGTATTCGGAGAGCTTGTGCTTGTATTCTATCATTTCAGCTTCGTTGAGGTTGCGGAGGTCTTCGTGGATGGGTTCTACGAGGTGGCGGCAGAGGTTGAGGCGGCCTTTGCCGGAGGAGGCTCTGGCGGTGACGAAGAGGAACAGGTTCGGGAACACTGTCCTGCGGTCGTAGATGCCTTTGATGTGTGGCATACAGGATGAGAGGACGGTGAGGGAACCGAGAATGAGGATGTCTGCGTCTTGTGTGGAGTTGCCGGATTCGGCTATTTGCTTGAGGAAGTCGGGAAGTTGATCTTTAACCTTGTCGCTGAATGTGGGCAATGGTTCAGTGAGGCTTTCCGCAGATTCCGCTGTTTCTGCAATTTCCGCAGTGTGGTTTGCTGCGGATTCTGCGGAATGTGCGGAGAGTGCGGATTTGCTGGAAGTGATGATTGAGATTCCGGCATCTTTCGCTTTCTGGAAGAAGGTCTTGATGGTTATGCCGGTGCCGTGGGCATTGAGGCATCTGTCATATTGACGGTCACATTCTTCGGGGCTGTAGCTGCCGTTGAAGCGGCTGATGCGGTGGTAGATGGTTCGTCCGGATTCTCCGAGTCCGTCGGAGAGTGCGAAGCCGAGGTCGCGCCAGTTGTCGTAGCCGGAGGTTATGTCAATGCCTGTTTGCTCGATGCGTGAGGTGATGGTCTCGATGTCCTCCGGAATGTTGGAGGAGTGAGGAAGGGCTGTGTTTGTATTGAATGGAGATGGCTGTCGGAGCCAGTCTTCCGGGTGGAATGTGTCTTTCATTTTAGCGATAATTTTCGTTGATGAATGCATTGGGATCGTATGGAAGGAAGCAGGGACGGGAGATGTCCTTTCCTGACTGGTCGGGTTCTATGCCGTATGCGCTGGTGATGTAGCGCGATACGGCACGGAAGTAGTCTCCGTGGGACATTTCTTTGCGCTGGATTTCAATTACCCATTTGAGTCCGTCTCCGGATGGACTGCGAAAAAGTAGGGCTGTTTCAAAGTATTTGTCTTGCAGTAATTTTCCAAAATTGACTTCAAGCTGTGGTATATGGTCGAAATCGAGGCAGAGGAGTCCGGAGACGGACTTTATCTTGTCATTGCTTCTGATGTCGAATTCTCCGCAGAAGGTGGCGTAGGAGAAGTTTGCCGCCTTGTAGTTGCGTGCCCTTTTCTTGTCCTGAATTCTTCGCAGATGTTCTGTCTGAGCCTTGGCGTATGGTCCGACGATGTAGTTGTAGGCATCGAGTATTGTGATGCTCTTGTAGGATTTCGTGTTTGTTATCGGAGCCTTGAAGAACGAGAATTTCGGGCCTTTGGAGACTGGATCGGAGACTGGCTTGTCGTATTGGTTGTGGCTGCCTTCAAGATTGAGGTGCATCTCGCGGTTTAGCGTCGTCAGCAGTTCCTGACCGGTCTGTCTGTAGTATAAGGCGGCGAAGTCGAGCGCGTCTCCGTCCGGGATTGTGCCGGTGTCATCGTGGTGGAACGCTGTCTCGTCGCTGAGCTTTGCCGTGGGGGCGTTCTTGCTGAACCAGATGTGAAGTGTTCTTCCGCCACCGGCGAAAGGGTTGCGGCAGATGCCGCAGTCCCTTCCTGTCACTTTGATGACGGTCTCGTCGGGGTAGAATTTGCGCAGGATGTGGGCGTAGATGTCCACGCCCCAGAGTGTATGCGAGAGTAAGGTCTGTCTGTCAATGGTCTTTTCCATAGCGCTCTTCAATTTTGAACATTGTGTAGTTGTCGCGGAGAATGCGTTCGAGGTCTTCACGGTGGTACCAGATCTTGTGTCCGATCTTGATGAACGGTATGGTCCCGTTGGAGCGGAGTGTCTGGAGGGTGCGTTGGCTGATGTGGAGGCGCATCATTACGTCCTGTCCGTCGATGAGGTTCTCTAAGAAGGAGTTGCTTGGTGCGTCTTCTTGGGTGTCACATTCAATCAGGCGGTCGCATTCCTCGTTGGTGAGGTCGTCGAAGCTCATCAGTCCTCTTGCCATCAATTCTTTCTGTATGAATGGACAGTGGCGGAGGAGTTTCCCGAAGTCGTCTGCAGGGTCGGATGCTATCTGGAGCATTATGTCTCCGATTTGTCTTGGCTCGCTCATTTTCCTGTCCTCCTATGGTTTATGTAGTTGATGGCTTCGGTCTCCATTTCGACGTCGGTCTTCTGTCGTCCGGCATTGAGCCAGTCTTCGATTTCCTGACGTTTGAATATGAGTTTCTTGCCTTTCTTGTAGTAGGGGACAAGTCCGCCTCTGACCCAGCCGTAGATTGTAGGTGCGGCTGGATGCTCGGGGTGGAACTGCTGAAATTCCTTCAGCGTCATCCACGGGTTGGCGTTGTCGGCCTTTGCATTCTGCTGGCCGGATTCGACAAGGGCCTTGAGGCCTCGGATTTCATCTACCAGCGTCGCTATGACTGCCGGCAGTTCTTCAAATGTATAATTCGACATAATTTCATTTTTATGTCGCGAGTCGTTCCTTTCTTTGGCGCCTTATGAAAAAAGAAAGCTCACGACTGTTATAAATCGTGAGCAAATATCAGCGGATTTTATTGGTTGAATCCTATACTACAAGTTGTAGTACAAGATGATTTTTCTATATTTTCTGCGTTATTCCTTGATTTTTATGATTTCTGAGGCCTGTTTCTTTTTCTCATTGACGAGGTCGGCGTATATCTGGGTTGTGCTGACGTTCTTGTGGGTGAGCATCTTGCTTACGGTGTAGATGTCAGCTCCTCCAGCTATGAGGAGAGTGGCGTAGGTGTGCCGGAAGCAGTGGAATGTGATGTATTTGTCGATTCCGGCGGATTTTACCCAGGGTTTGAGGCGACCGTTTACGAGCTGGCGTGTCAGGCCTTTGAATACTTTCCCTTCTGATGGCGTTCCGCAGAGTTCGAGGGCTTGGGCGCTGATGGGGATGGTGGCTTCGGTGTCGGTCTTCTCGGTCTTGATGCGGATGCATTTGCCTCCGCCGGGGTAGTCCTGTATGTGAGACCATTCGAGTTGGAGTATGTCGCTGAGACGAAGTCCTGTGAGGCAGGAGAAGAGTGCGGCTGATTTCAGGACGGGATAGTCGCAAGGGGAGTCCGCAAGCTTCTGGAGTTCTTCTTGTGTGAGATACTCACGCTTGGTTTCCTGTGTCTCTATTTTGTCGAGGTAGTCATTTACATTCTCTTTCAGGTAGCCTTCCTTGAAGGCGATGGCGAGGAACGCGCGGAATGTGCTCCAGTATCCTGCGGCGGAGTTTTGGGAGAGTTTGAGTCGGTCGCTCTTGATGCGGGTCGTGGTGCTGAGGTAGTCCCGGAACTTGTTGCAGAAATCTACTGTGAGTTCGTCGAAGCTGCATTGACCTTTCACGAATATGTTGAAGTGTTCGTAGACTATGCTCCATTTCTTGTCGTGGCCGGGCAGGATGGAGTGGAAATATTCGAGGACGGACATCATTCCTTTGCCTTTGTCGAGGAATCCGTACTGTTCGTTGATGAGGGAAAGTTCCCTCTGGGCGCGGATGGCTTCGGCCTGCTTGAGCTTGGCGGCATTGACTCTGCGGTCTGCTGCTGTGCGCGGGCTTTTCATTATGTAGATGCCGAGGTACTCGCGGCGTGTCATCTGCATCGTCCGTGGATTGCGGATGGCAGGATAGAAGTCGAGGTAGAGGGAGACTTTGCCGCTGGCGTATTCCCGCTTTCGGAGTGTCACTTTAACTGCGCCCATTTTGTTTTCTGTTTGCGAGAAGGGTGTGAACCTCTTCTCTGTTGAAGTATACAAAGTTACCAAATTTTACTCGTCCGATTCCGTTCTCTTTGAAAATTGTGTAGAGATGGTTTCTGGAGAGGCCGTAGGTGTCTGTGATTTCTTTCATGGTGATGTATTGATCCTTGTCAATGTTTGTGCCTCTGGCATTGTCCCATTGGCGCTTGGAAACATAGGTGGTGCCGTTCTTGCGCTCACGGGCGATTTTGTGCGCATTGCAGAAGTCGCATATGGATTCGGTGCGCATTCCGGTCTGATCTCGAAGCTGGTCGAAGGTGTACCATTTTTCTGGATTGGAGTAGTCTTCTCTGGAGAATGCCTTGTCTATTTCGGCTCTGTCGTAGAAGTTCTTGCAGCCGATGATACGTGGCTGGATTCCGAGACGTTTTGTGGTGGAGTATAGCCAGCTGAGGGTGATGCCGTATTCTTCCATTATCTGTTCTTTGGTCATCCAGTTGGTAAGGATGTTTTCTTTTTCGGCGGTGCTCGTGTTTTCTACAGGTCTGCTTGCGGCATTGTCGAGGTCTTCTCTGGCGATTCTGACCGTCCGGTCGGTGAAGCGTTTGAGTGAGATGCTGTTGAGCTCGATGATGCGGTAGAGGGTCGTGCGTGAGATTTGCATCAGTCTGGCGGCATCGGTGATGGTGAGGAAGTTCTTGTCGAGCAGGGCCTGGCGCTGGAGTTCCCTGACTTCCTGCGTGATGGATTTGAGCCGGTCGTTTCGTCTGCGGAGCTTGTCTGCAAGTCCGGAGCAGCGGTGCGAACAGTAGGCTGTCGTCGATGTGTAGGCGATGAATTCTTTTCCGCAATGCTGGCAGATTTTGCGGTAGGTTCTTCTTTGTGTGTCCATAGCGAGTCACTTGGGCTTCGTCTACGATTTCTGATGTCCATCTTTGTTCAAGGTTGTTCAACGTTGTCCAACCTGCGGAGTTCCTTGGCGGAGTGGTCGGAGAGACGTGAAATCTTGTACCGCATAAGGTACAAATGCGGTACAAATCAGGACAAGAAAGCGTAGAAAAGCATTAAAATACCAATAATCGTTAAACTTTTACCTTGAAGTTAAGACGCTGATATTTAGTGTTTTTCTGCTTTATTTCGATGAAATTTGATATTCGGCTATTTCCCGATGCAAAAATGCTCGAAAATATTCCCCAGCACCTCGTCCGTGGTGACTTCGCCGAGGATGGTGCCGAGGTGGTGGAGGGCTTGGCGGAGGTCTTCGGAGAGGAGGTCGGGAGTCTGGCCGGCGGCGAGGGAACGTTTGACGTTTTCGAGGGATTCGGACGCTTTCATCAGGGCTTGGTAGTGCCTTAGGTTGGTGACGATTGTCTGGTCAGAATCCAAAGTTGCGGACTTTTGGGAGTCGGACAACAGTTTGCGCAATTCATCAAGACCGAAACCAGTCTTGGCGGAAATATATAACTTAACTACTTTTTCATTAGGATTAGAAACAGAATTGTTGATTAGGCTAACATTAATGTTATTACCCAAAACATCCACTTTATTCAGCAGAACGATCAACTTTTGTGACTTTACATCCAGATTTGAGACTATGTCAGAAATCGAATACTCGTTTTCTTCTTCGGAGGCGGTGACATCAAGCAGGGCAAGGACGATCGAGGCCTCGTTCATCTTCTTATACGAGCGGGAAATGCCGATCTTTTCGACCTCATCTGAGGTTTCGCGGAGACCGGCGGTGTCGATAAAACGGAACAATGTGCCATCGATGGTCATTGTCTCCTCGATGGTGTCACGGGTGGTGCCGGCGATGTCGGAGACGATGGCACGGTCGTCACGAAGGAGAGCGTTCAGGAGGGTACTCTTGCCGGCGTTGACGGCACCGACTATGGCGACCGGGACTCCATTGCGAAGTGCGTTGCCGTAGCGGAAGGAATCGGTCAGCGAATGAATATGTGCAAGTGTTCCATCAAGCAGGGAGGACAGTTCGGATCTGCTGGCGAACTCAACATCCTCCTCGCTGAAATCCAACTCTAATTCAAGCAGGGAAGTCATTTTCAGAAGCTCCCCCCTGAGGGTTTTCAACTCTTTGGAGAAGCCGCCTTTCAACTGACTGAATGCTACTTTGTGCGCTGCTTCGCTCTGCGCGGAAATCACATCGGCAACGGCTTCGGCCTGAGCAAGATCCATCTTGCCATTTACAAAAGCCCTTTGGGTAAATTCTCCAGGACCGGCGACGCGGGCACCACAATCGACCAAGCGTTGCAGGAGCCTTTCCACAATGTACTTTGAGGAGTGGCTGGATATCTCAACGGAGTCCTCTCCGGTGTAGGAATGCGGGGCACGGAACACGCTTACCAAGACGGTGTCCAGATCTGTTCCATCGGCTTCAAGCGCGACTCCATATTTAAGCCTGTAACCTTCAGTGTCTGAAATATTACCACCCTTGCATCTTATCACTTTATCAGCTATGGAGAAGGAATCTCTTCCACTCATCCTGATGATGGCTATGGCACCGGTTCCGGGGACGGTGGCGGGGGCGCAGATCGTGTCTTCTATGTTGAGCATATCTGTTCTTTTACGTCCCTTCGACGGGCTCAGGGACCAATCTCCCAACTTACTTAACAATGGACCCCAAAGCCCTCCACCGAAGCGACAACAAAAGACAAATTTATCAACATTCCCCAACATATTCAAGGAATAACCGACAAACTCGTGAAAACTCACACCAAACTCGCTATCTTTGCACCGCAAAATCTACTCTATGGGTCAGAATGACCTCACACAAGGCAGCATTCTCGGCAACATCCGGAAGTTTTCGCTGCCATATATGATGTCATATTTCCTGCAGATCCTCTACGGATTGGCGGATTTGTTCGTCATAGGGCAATACTGCGATGTCGCCAGCACGACGGCGGTGTCCAACGGCGCGCAGATAATGCATATGTTCACCGTCGTCATCATCGGCCTTGCGATGGGCACGACGGTACGGATAGCAAGGGCGATCGGCGCGGGCGACAAGGAAAACGCGGCAAGAACCATCGGCAACACATTCACGCTGTTCACCATCGTCGCAATCATCACAACAGCCATACTATTAGCAGCTAACAAAGGCATTGTCAACCTAATAGACACTCCGCAAGAAGCTGTCAAAGGCACAATAGACTATCTAAGAATATGCTTCATCGGCATCCCGTTCATCATAGCCTACAACATCATCGCATCCATATTCAGAGGTCTCGGCGACTCGAAAAGTCCGATGTATTTCGTGATTGTGGCTTGCGTGGTAAACATCGCGCTCGACTACATATTCATAGGTCATTTCAAAATGGGAGCGACGGGCGCGGCACTCGGCACGACCTTGTCACAGGCCGTCAGCGTCATCGTCGCGGCGATAATGATCAAAAAGAAGTCCCTGATGAGCATAACACGCCAAGACCTAAGGCCTGAACGGCGCACGATGGCAGGCATCCTCAAAACCGGCGTGCCAATCTCGCTCCAGGACGGCTTCATCCAAATCGCGTTCATCGCCATCACGGTGATCGCGAACGGCAGGGGATTGAACGATGCGGCGGCGGTAGGAATAGTGGAAAAATTCATCGGACTGCTATTCATCGTCCCTTCAGCGATGCTGGCGACCGTCTCGGCGATGGCGGCGCAGAACATCGGGGCGAAAAAGCCTGAAAGGGCCAGAAAGGCAATGAAATATTCAATAGCGATCGCGGTGGGATTCGGCACCGTGGCCTCAGTGATTCTCCAATTCATCCCTGAATATGCCGTAAGAATATTCACGAGCGACAGCAGTGTCATCACCCTTGGAGGCCAGTACCTAAAAGGTTACGTGTGGGACTGCATATTCGCCGGCATACATTTCTGCTTCAGCGGCTTCTTCACCGCCTGCGGCTATTCCATCATCTCGTTCATACACAACGTCATATCAATCACGTGCGCCCGCATCCCTTTGTCCTATCTGACTTCCATTGAATATCCCGGCACGCTCTTCCCGATGGGACTTGCATCCCCGGCCGGCTCGCTTCTCTCCGTCATCATCTGCGTCACTGTTTACATAGTGATGCGCCGGAAAGGGAAACTATGACGCCCACTTATTCCCGAACTTCACAAAAATTCTTTATCTGAATATATTTGGCCTATCTTTGCAGCCCGATTAGGAAATGTAATAAACTGAAAGATGAAAAGAGACGCCATCGATTTCGGTTCCGACAGCATTCCGGGACTCTTCAGAAAAATATTCATTCCTACATTGATAGGGATGGCCTGTATGGCAGTGATGACGACCATCGACGGGGTGTTTGTCGGCCACGGGGTGGGGAGCGACGCGCTCGCCGCCGTCAATATATTCGCACCTTTCTGGATGATTATGACCGGGTTAGGGATGCTGTTCGGCATCGGCTGCTCGGTCGTTTCTTCCGTCCATCTATCCCAAGGCAACGAGAAGGCGGCACGCATCAATATGACACAGACGTTGATTTTCGGTGTGCTTGTCACTGTGGCCCTGACGATTTTGGTCCAGAGCCACAGCACCAAGAGTGCCTGTCTTCTCGGCTCATCGGACAGACTTCTGCCGTACGTCCTTGACTATCAGAAATGGCTTTCCTACGCATTCTGCGCATTGTTCCTCCAGTCGGTCGGACTGTTGATCATCCGTCTGGACGGCTCGCCGAAGTACGCTTCCGCAGCTGCGGCGATTCCATCCATCGTGAATGTCGTGCTGGACTATGTGTTCCTGTTCATCCTTGACAAAGGACTTGAAGGAGTCGCCGTCGCCACCTCGATCGGATGCTGGACCGGAGGCCTTATGGTGCTGTTTTACATACTGTTCCTGTCCAAGACAATGAGACTCTACCCATTGAAGATGTCGTGGAAAAGCCTTTGCCTGTCGTTGCGCAACCTGTGGTACCAGTTTCGTCTCGGACTGTCTGCTTTCCTTGGCGAGATCAGCATCTCGATACTTATATTCGTGGGGAACTATGTGTTTATGAAATATTTAGGAGAAGACGGTGTGGCGGCGTTTTCCATCGCCTGCTACATTATGCCGTTCATCTTTATGACCGGAAACGCGATCTCGCAGTCCGCACAGCCGATTATCAGTTTCAACCACGGCGCCGGTAACCGTAAACGTGTGCAGGAAGCTCGCAAATTCTCTCTGCTAACTGCCTTTGCGCTTGGAATTGTGGTCTCTCTGGCCTTGGCGTTCGGTATCAGTTATGTGGCTGCACTGTTCCTCAGCAAAGACGCTCCTGCATATTCAATAGCGGCTCACGGTGTGCCTCTGATGGCCATCGGATTCACATTGTCGATTGTGAACGTCGCTGCCATAGGCTATTACCAAAGTGTGGAACGCGCGCTTCCGGCGACCATTTTCTCGCTTTCGCGCGGGGTAATATTCCTTGTGCCTTGCTTTCTTGTCATCCCACTTTTTGCCGGTGTGAACGGAATTTGGCTCGCTCTGCCGGCGACAGAGGCGCTGACATTCCTTTCGATTGTCTCTTTCAGTCTTTTCAGGAAGCGCCAGACCGCAAAGCGGTGAATTTATATTCATTGAATATTTTGCCGCTTATTCCCATTTTTTGCGTACATTTGCAAAACAAACGGACTTCCTTATGCTTGACGTGACTTTAATACCTTTGAGCGGCAGTGCGTCCCAGGATGCACAGTGGGAATGTTCTTCCATTGACTTTCACCGACCATTTCATCACTGTTTGAGATGGTCGTTTTTTTTGAATGCCCCCTGTTATTCTTCACGACCACCTGAATAAGAAAAGGAGGCACGCAGTGCCGACAGGGCCTCCCAGCGAGGGAGGCGGTGGAGGGTGGCGCTCCCACCGGGAGCTGGCGCGAAGCGACTGAGGGGTGGAATAAGTTGAAAGGTCTGTTTTAGGAAAAAGTTGGATTTAGTTATAAGTCAAAAATTATTGACAAGGAAATGAAAGAAAGAAAAGGCGCGACATTAAAGTTGGAGAACGGGGCGGAGTTCCGTGGATTCTCCTTCGGCTACGACGGCCCGGCTGACGGGGAAGTCGTCTTCTCGACCGCGATGGTAGGCTATCCGGAAAGTCTTACGGACCCTTCCTATTCAGGGCAGATACTCTGTGTTACCTACCCATTGATAGGTAATTACGGCGTACCACAGGAAGGAGCGGATGAACTGGGAATCTCTAAGAATTTCGAATCGGAACAGATCTGGGTAAGGGGAGTCGTCATAAGCGACTATTCCTTCGACTACAGCCACTGGGACGCGGTCAAGAGCCTCGACGAGTGGCTGAAAGAGCAGAAGATTCCTGGAATATTCGGAATCGACACCCGTGCCGTCACGCAGCTTCTCCGCGAGAAGGGCTCGATGCTTGGAATGATTGTTCCGGACGGCATCGAGAAGGATTTTCCGATCGATGACCCTAACCTCGCCAACCAGATCGCCATCGTCAGCTGCAAGGATGTCATTGAATATGGCAGCGGCTCCAAGACTGTCGTGATGGTTGACTGCGGAGTCAAGCACAACATCCTCAGATGCTTTATGGAGAGGGGAGTGAAAGTAGTCAGAGTGCCTTGGGACTACGATTTCAACAAACTTGACTACGACGGCCTCTTCATCTCGAACGGCCCTGGCAACCCGCAGTTCTGCAATGTCACCGTAGCTAACCTGCGCAAGGCGATGGAAGGCGACAAGCCAATTTTCGGAATATGTATGGGCAACCAGCTGCTCGCCAGAGCCGGCGGGGCCAACACCTATAAATTGAAGTACGGGCACCGCAGTCATAACCAGCCTGTACGTATGGCCGGCACGAACCGCTGCTTCATCACCTCGCAGAACCACGGATTCGCGGTTGACGACAAGACCCTCGGAGCCGACTGGGAACCTTGGTTTGTGAATATGAACGACGGCACCAACGAAGGCATCCGCCACAAGACCAAGCCTTTCTGCTCGGTACAGTTCCACCCGGAAGCCTCCAGCGGCCCGACCGACACGAACTTCCTGTTTGACGAGTTTATCAGCAAATTGTAACTTTCGGATAAAGAAGAATTTATGAAAAACACGAATATAAAGAAGGTTTTGATCCTCGGATCAGGCGCACTCAAGATCGGTCAGGCGGGAGAGTTTGACTATTCCGGCTCACAGGCCCTCAAGGCCCTACGTGAGGAAGGCATCGAGACCGTCCTCATCAACCCGAACATCGCCACCGTGCAGACTTCGGAAGGCGTGGCCGACAAGATCTACTTCCTGCCGGTAACCCCGTTCTTTGTCGAGAAGGTCATCGCCAAGGAGCAACCTCAGGGCATTCTCCTCTCGTTCGGTGGCCAGACAGCACTGAACTGCGGCGTGGAACTGTACGAGAACGGAATACTTGACAAGTACAATGTCCAGGTTCTCGGAACTCCGGTCCAGGCGATCATGGACACAGAGGACCGTGACCTCTTCATAAAAAAACTGGACGAGATCGGTGTGAAGACCATCAAGTCACACCCTGCCTCCAACATAGAGGAGGCCCGCAAAGCCGCCCACGAGCTCGGATTCCCACTCATCGTGCGCGCCGCCTACGCCCTCGGCGGACTCGGCTCAGGCTTCTGCGACAACGATGAGCAGCTCGACGAACTCTGCGAAAAAGCCTTCTCTTTCTCCCCGCAAGTACTTGTCGAAAAGTCACTTAAAGGCTGGAAGGAGATTGAATATGAAGTTGTCCGCGACCGTTATGACAACTGTATCACGGTCTGCAATATGGAAAACTTCGACCCGCTCGGAATCCACACCGGAGAGAGCATCGTCGTGGCTCCGTCCCAGACCCTGTCCAACAACGACTACTATTTCCTGCGCGAACTTTCCATCAAGATCGTCCGCCACATCGGAATAGTTGGCGAGTGCAACGTGCAGTACGCCTACGACCCTGACGCTATGGACTACCGCGTCATCGAAGTGAACGCCCGCCTGAGCCGCTCATCGGCCCTGGCCTCCAAAGCAACTGGCTATCCACTCGCATTCGTGGCCGCGAAACTCGGCCTGGGTTACGGTCTGTTCGACCTTAAGAACTCTGTCACAAAGACAACTCCGGCATTCTTCGAGCCGGCTCTTGACTACATCGTCTGCAAGATTCCTCGTTGGGACCTTAGCAAATTCCACGGCGTTTCACGCAAGATCGGCTCCTCGATGAAATCCGTCGGCGAGGTTATGGCCATCGGCCGCAGCTTCGAGGAGGCCATCCAGAAGGGCCTCAGGATGATCGGTCAGGGGGCGCACGGCTTCGTGGGCAACAAGGAGTTTCAGGTCGCCGACTTGGAGGAGGCTCTCCGGGAGCCGACCGACAAACGCATCTTCGTGATCTCCAAGGCAATGCGTGCCGGCTACACGGTAGATCAGATCCACGACCTCACCAAGATCGACAAATGGTTCCTCAATAAGCTGGAGAACATCGTGAAGACCTACGAGGACATGAACTCCTACGACACTCTTGAGGACATGCCGGTGGAACTCCTGCGCCTTGCCAAGCAGGAGGGCTTCTCCGATTTTCAGATCCAGAGAGCCATCTGGAAGGACAAAGGAACCTCGACAGCCAACATGGATGTTGTCCGTGAACATCGAAAATCACACGGCATTGTCCCTGTCGTCAAGCAGATAGACACCCTCGCCGCCGAATTCCCGGCACAGACGAACTACCTCTACCTGACCTACAACGGCACGAAGAGTGACATTGAATATGAGCGTGACGGCAAGTCGGTGATTGTCCTCGGTTCGGGAGCCTACAGAATCGGATCGTCTGTCGAGTTCGACTGGTGCTCGGTGACCTGCCTCCAGACCATCCAGAAGCAGGGCTACAGGGGAGTGCTGATCAACTACAACCCGGAGACGGTCTCCACCGACTACGACATGTGCGACAGGCTCTATTTCGACGAGCTCACCTTCGAGAGGGTGATGGACATCATCGACCTTGAGACCCCGCACGGAGTCGTTGTCTCCGTGGGCGGCCAGATCCCTAACAATCTCGCCCTCAAGCTTCACAAGCACAACGTTCCGATTCTCGGTACAGCCGCCGAGGACATCGATAAGGCCGAGGACCGTCACAAGTTCTCCAGCATTGTGGACAACCTCGGGGTTGACCAGCCGGAATGGAGTGAGCTTACGACCATCGACGAGGTGGACAATTTCATCAGGAAGGTTGGCTTCCCTGTGCTGGTGAGACCGTCGTACGTGCTTTCCGGAGCCGCTATGAATGTCTGCTACGACGAGGAGAAGCTCCGTCACTTCCTGAGCCTCGCCGCGGAAGTATCTCAGGAGCACCCGGTTGTCATCAGCAAGTTCTATATGCGTAGCAAGGAGATCGAGTTCGACGCTGTCGCCGACAATGGCGAAATCCTCGCCTACGCTATCTCGGAGCACATTGAATATGCCGGTGTTCATTCCGGTGACGCCACCATCCAGTTCCCGCCTCAGAAACTCTATGTCGAGACCGTCCGCAGGATCAAGAAGATCGCCCGTGCCATCGCCGGCGCGCTCAGCATCTCCGGTCCGTTCAATATCCAGTTCCTCGCTCGTGAGAACGCCATCAAGGTCATAGAGTGTAACCTGCGGGCATCCAGGAGTTTCCCGTTCGTGTCCAAGGTGCTGAAGATCGATTTCATCGAGCTGGCTACCAAGGTTATGCTGGGTCTCCATCCTGCGGCTCCGCAGAAGAGTGCCTTCGACCTTGACTATGTAGGCGTGAAGTCCTCGCAGTTCTCGTTCGCGAGACTTGAAGAGGCTGATCCGATGCTTGGTGTCGATATGTCTTCGACCGGTGAGGTCGGCTGTCTGGGCGATGACCTTAATGAGGCTTTGCTGAAATCAGTGCTTTCAGTCGGCCAAAGGATTCCGGAGAAGAGGGTTCTGCTCTCGACCGGTGATCCGCTCCAGAAGGCTGATATGCTGAGGGCCTGCCGACTTCTCGTCGAGAAGGGTTATGAGCTTTACGCCACAGGTGGCACGTATAAGTATCTTGTAGAGAACAGTGTTCCGGCGACGAAGGTGCTCTGGCCAAGCGAGTGTGACAATCCTAATTTCAAGGGACGATTCAAACCAGCTTTGGAAATGATTCAGAACAAAGAGGTTGATATGGTGATCAATATCCCGAAAAACTTCTCGGCTCTGGAACTTTCCAACGGCTACCAGATCAGAAGGGCAGCCATAGACTTCAACGTCACCCTCTTCACGAATGCCCGCCTCGCCACCGCCTTCATCCGCGCTTTCTGCTCCACCAGCATAAACGACATCCAAATCAAGTCCTGGGATCAGTATTGATCTCTGGATTTGATTCCATAGCCGAATATTTGGTGCTGCAGACTTCCGCGCTACGCGCTCCATCCCGTCCCGCCTACGGCGGTCCACCCGTTAATATGGCCACGGGCGGCCATAGTCTGCCACACCAAATATTCGGCTATAAAAACATCTCGGATTGTTATACCATAATCAACTGCCTTTCAGTTGATTCAAAATTAGAAAATAAATAAAGGCGACTGAAAATATTCAATCGCCTTTATTCATATATTCTTGAATCAATTAGAACGTGTCGTAGTACTTGGCGTCACGAGGGGTGACTTTGTTCATATTCTCAAGGAGAAGATCATTGGTCTTGTACTCGTCCATCAGCTGAAGCATAAAGTTCATCGCCTCGGTAGGATTCATATCCGCAAGAAGCTTGCGCAGGATCCAGATCCTGTTGGCCGCCTCACGGCTGTATAGCAGATCATCACGACGCGTGCTGGAAAGAACCACATTGACGGCAGGGAATATACGTCTGTTGGCGAGGGTCCTGTCAAGCTGAAGCTCCATGTTGCCGGTACCCTTGAACTCCTCGAAGATGACATCATCCATCTTGGAGCCGGTCTCCGTCAACGCCGTGGCAAGAATCGTCAGCGAACCGCCACCCTCGATGTTACGCGCCGCACCGAAGAAACGCTTAGGCTTCTGCAGGGCATTGGCGTCCACACCTCCGGTCAAAACCTTACCGGAAGCCGGCTGCACTGTGTTGTACGCACGGGCCAGACGGGTGATGGAATCAAGCAGGATCACAACATCGTGACCACACTCCACAAGTCTGCGTGCCTTCTCCAGAACCATATTCGCGACCTTCACGTGCCTCTCGGCCGGCTCATCGAAAGTCGAGGCCACCACCTCGGCCTTTACGCTGCGGCTCATATCGGTAACCTCCTCAGGACGCTCGTCGATAAGAAGCACGATCTCGTAAACCTCCGGATGATTGTCCGCGATCGCGTTGGCGATTGACTTAAGCAGCATTGTCTTACCGGTCTTCGGCTGCGACACGATCAAGCCACGCTGGCCTTTTCCGATAGGAGTGAACATATCCACGATACGGCACGAAGGATCGCTCTGATGGCCGTGACCAAGAAGATTGAACTTTTCCTCCGGGAACAGCGGGGTGAGGAAATCAAACGGCACCCTGTCACGGATGTAGTCAGGAGTACGTCCGTTGATGTACTTGATCCTCACGAGAGGGAAGTACTTGTCACCCTCCTTAGGAGGACGGATCTCACCGGTGACGGTGTCACCGGATTTGAGGGCATTATTCTTTATCTGACTCTGGCTGACATAGATGTCGTCAGGGGAGTTGAGATAATTGTAGTCCGAAGAACGGAGAAAACCATAACCGTCCGGCATGATCTCCAGAACACCCGTCGCCTCCACAGTACCGTCAAACTCGATTTCCGGAGCTTTCGTCCTTTGATTTGGATTCTGGAAATTCTGTTGGGGCTTCTGCTGCTGGTTCGGGTTCTGTCCGTTGTTCTGCCCCTGGAACTTGTTCTTCTGCTTTCTGCGGGTAACATCAGCATGAGCCGCCGGATCATCCTTCAGATCATCAAAAAGCGCATGAATGAACTCCTTGCCATTTACCGGCTTGTCGGCTGAAGTCTGAGCATCGGGCTGTTGAGTGACTTCGGTGGCGGCAGCCTCCACGGATTCCGGCTTATTCTCCTCCACCGACGCAGCGGTCTCAACCTGAGTCTGAACCATAGCGGATTTAGGCTTACGTCCTCTTTTTTTAGGAGCCGGCTTAACCTCCGTTCCTTGAGCGGCGATAGGTTCCGCCTTTTGTTCTGAATTTTCCGCCTTGTCAGTCTTGACTTCCGGCTTCTGCTGCGATTTAGCCTTTTTCTCATCTTTCCTGGTGTCAGCCGACTTGGTATCCTGAACGCCGGATTGTTCCGGAAGCGGATTCTTGCGAGGCCTTCCACGTTTGGCTTTTGGTTTCTCTATCGGTTGAAGAGACGCGGCGGCAGCCTGCGCGTCAAGTATAGCATAGGACAGATTCTCATCAGTGAATTTCTTGATGTTCTTAATCTGATGCTCCTGAGCGACTTTTTCGAGCTGCTCCCTGCTCATCTGAGTGAGTTCAAATAAATTATAAGGCATAAATTTAAAATGAATCCGATGTTAGAACCGGATATGATTTCAGAAAAGTTATAGTGGATATAATAGCCCAAAGGCTTACGCTGAAAATGTCAGCATGCAAATATAAGATATTTATGATAAATATCCAACTATTTATCCCAGTAACTCGTACTTTTCTTGAATCTCAGCAAGTCAGCCAAAGCCGCCGCGTTCGCAGAGATGAGGAATGAATATGACTGGTACATTCCAGAAGGCACCCAAGAGACGGAAATATTGAAGCAATGCAGATCGTACCTGAAAGAGAACTGCGTCGTGGTCATCTTCATCGCTGTGAAATCCCATCCTGACTGCGCCTGCACAGACATCTTAGGGGTCAGTTGAATATTTCCTTGAACACCGAGTGTCTGGGTGTATTTATCCTTCTTGCTGAGCTGGTTGTTGGCGTAGTTGTACGACCGGTTCATCGAGAAGCTATAGTTGAAGTTAAGGCTCCACGGAACGTTAGGATTCGTATAATACAACCATCCGCCAGGAATATATTCACCGGTCAAAGGATGATAGTATATTCTTCTGTAGTAGTCGGCCGGATTGCCGGAGCCACCACCGTCCCCGCCTGAAGATTTCGAACCGTCGTTGCCTTTGACAGTGCCTTTGCCGGACAATGAATATGACACAGAGGTGCTGACGTTGGTGAGCCTGAGAGGCACGCCTGTCTCCAGAAGGTTATATTTGTTGACCCGTTGTCCTCTCTCGTTGATGGCATACGGGTCGAAGTTCATGTTGCCGTTGATTCCAAGTTTGCCGAAAATAGAGGTGGACATGGACAGTCCCACATTGTTCATCTTGAGGGAATCTGCCAGGAAGTTATAGCCTGTGGAGAAGTTGAACTGATCAAGGATCTTCACTTTCTTCGATCCTGTGCCTGTCGTGTCTTTCATGTCACGCACCTTGGCTTCAAGGTTGTTGCCGAGCGAGATGCTCATGGTGGCGGATTTGCCCTTGCCTGGAGCCGAGTTGATCTGTCCCTGGTAAATGTTGTAGTCGTAGGATTTCTGCACGCCGAGAGTATCCACATAATTGAACGTGCGCCATCCGTTGAAGGCTTTGCCTTTTTCAGGACTGAAGCTCATGCTGACGCTCGGAGAGACGACATGACGAAGTGCCTGTATCTTATGATACTTGCCGAAATTGTACATTCCGTAGATCCGCGTGCTCATCGAAAGTGAACCGGAATAATTGTGTGTGGCGCCGAAGGTGCCGAACTGTTTGCCCATCTCGGTCTTCACGCTGTTTGTCTCTGGATCGAAATACGCCTCGCTCTTGCGGAAAAACCAGTTCATGCCGTAACTCACATTAGGGGCCACATTCAGGTATTTGAAAAGAGTGAAATCCGGCAGTTTTATCGAAAAATTATGAGCCACGCCATTCTGGAACTTGTCAATAAAGCCAGGTTCTCCGAACTCCGAGGCCTTGAAATTGATCTTGTTCTGGATGGATGTGTTGTAACCCAGGGCGAATTTCTCGTAGAAACGCTCTTTCCCGACCCTGTTCTTGATCTTGAAAGGATAGAATGTGGAGACAGAGAAAGTGATGTTAGGCAGTGTGAATGTGTATGAGCTGTCCCTTGAGTTCTGGCTGTGCAGGGCGTTGACCGACAGGTTGAACTTTCCGTTCCAGTTCTTTGAGTATGAGATGGAAGACGAGATCTGGTTCTGGAGAGCCTCCGACACCGAATGCGAGTTGTATCGGCTGTTGGAAGGGCTGGAGAAATTGACCGACGCCGAGAATGATGTTCCAGGGTGAGCCTTGGAATCCTGTGAGTGGGACCACCTTACTCCGAAGTTCTTGCTCTGGAAGAAGTCCGTGCTCCCTTTCTCGCCTGTCTGGTCGACTGAATAGTTGACGGCCAGGTTGCCGGTGAACTTGTACTTCACCATGTACCTTGAGTTAAGATTGGCCGCCCAAGAGCCAAGGGTGTAGTAGTCACCTGTCAACGACATGTCAAAATAGTCTCCCAGAACGAAGTACATGCCGGCGTCCCTCAGGTAGAAACCTCGCGCGTTCTCCTCACCGAAAGACGGCATTAGAAGTCCGGTGGCTCTGTCAGGACGCTTGGGGATGAATCCGAACGGGATTCCTATCGGGAGATCCACATCCTCCACAACGAGATGCGCCGGACCGAACACCGTCTTTTGGGATGGTTTGGTGACAACTTTCGCCGAAGACAGCTTAAGGTAATAGTGCGGATGCTCAAGATCGCAGACCGTGTACTTGCCTTTGGTTATGTTGATGGACTTGTCCGGCATCATCTTGATGTTCTTCCCGTGAAGGATGCCGTCATCCTCCTTCGTTATCATGTTCGTGATCCTGGCCTTGCGGGTGTTGAAATTGTACCGGACCTCTTCCATGTTGAATGTCTGGCTGCCCTGGGTCATCTCCGGCTGCCCCTTCCACTCTTGGGCAAGGCTGTCGTAGGTGCCTCTGGCATAGACGGTGCCGGTGGACATGTCATATTCCATGTAGTCAGCCTTCAGTTTGATGTTCTCGTAGGAGACCTCGACGTCTCCCCAGTAATACATCTTGCGTTGACCGTTGGAAAAATCCTGCCTTATGGAATCTTTCGCTCCTGAGAATGCCGGTCTGGTAAGCGAGCTTTTGTCAAGAAGAGACAACGAGTCTGCCCTTGATGTTGAGTCAGCCACCCTTAGGGAATCTCTTCTGCGGGCGATTGAGTCTTCCGCGGGCGGCAAGGAATCCTTCGCCTGTGGCAAGGTCCCGGCGGCTGGCGTGATGGAGTCCGGCGTAAACTGAGCCACAGAGGTCTTTCTCAGACTCCTGTTCCTCCTCACATCCTGCCCGAACATTGTCAGTCCAGTCAGCGCGGCAAGAGCCGCCACGAGGATAATATTATATGTATGCTTCTTGAATTGCAATTATTTTATAAATTTGCAAAAGACAAATATACTACATATTTTGGATTTACATCGCAATTTTCTTGCCGTACTTACGGCACTGTCGCTTTCAACGGCCGGATTTTTCGCTTATGCACAAAAGAATCCGTCGGCTTCGATACGTTTGTCAACCGTGGTCATAGACCCTGGTCACGGTGGCAAGGACTCCGGCTGCATAAGCCCGAGCGGAAAGACAATGGAGAAGACCTTGGTGCTGGACATATCCAAACGACTGGCCGATATGATCAAGGCAGGCTACCCGGATGTGAAGGTCATAATGACCAGAAGCGACGACACGTTTGTCACACTTCAAGGGAGGGCGGACATAGCGAACGCGAACAACGCGAACCTGTTCATCTCCGTCCACGTGAATTCCGTGCCAGGGAAGAAGAACGGCCCAAACGGCTATTCTGTGCATATCCTCGGCCAATACAACAGCAAGAACAAGGACATGTACGCCGGGAATATGGACGTGGTGCGCAGGGAGAACTCAGTCATAAAGCTTGAGGACGACTACACCACCCGCTATGAAGGCTTCGACCCGAACGATCCGGAGTCCTACATATTTATGAATCTGATGCAGAACGCCTACCTGGAGCAAAGCTTCAAGTTCGCCCAGGCAGTGGACAAGGAAATGAAGGGAGGAACGTTCCAGCATAGCCGAGGAATATCCCAGGATGCGTTCTACGTCCTGTGGCGTACGGCGATGCCATCAGTGCTCATAGAATGCGGATTCCTGTCCAACTCCGCCGACCGCGAGGCCCTGATCACCGAAAAGGGACGAGCCCGGATCGCTTCAGACATCTACGATGCGTTCAAAATCTACAAGAAGGAATATGACGGCTCGGACGCTGTCAAAGGCTCCGTAAAGGCAAAAAGCACAGGCTCTGAATCAAGCGTGGCTGAAGATGGGGTAACGGAAGTGTCTGTTAAAGAGGCTGCTTCAATTGTTTATGGAACTCAGGTTCTGGTATCTTCCAAATCAATGCCCGGCAACGATCCTTTCTTCAAAGGATATGACGTTATCAAGATGCCGGCCGGAAGACTTTTCAAGTATATCATAGGCTACTCTTCAGACTTGAACACAGCCAAGGAGATGAACCGCTCACTGAGCCGCGATTTCAAGGACTCATTTCTTGTAAAGGTTGAGAACCATACCGCGGAACGTCTGAGATAGCCCTTCTGAAATCCCGTTCTTTCACTTAATCAAAGCGTTGGAGGGACGGGATTTTTATTTTAGATAAATTCTAATTTATAACTCGCTTGATAATAGCCGATTTAAGAAAATTTTTAGTCGTAAAATATTGATTACGTTAATATTACATAATTTAATTAGTGCTAAAGTAGGTTCATATAAGGAAAATAAAAATCAAAAACAATACAAAAAAAGATTTTTTATGAATTAATTTTCCCCCAATTTTGCACAAGCAAAAACGAAGAGGGAACAATTCTCTTATAATTCAAATTAATTCATTTAAAGAAATGGCTGAACTGGAAAGACATATCTCTGTCTGGAATGAGTGTCTTAGGATTTTTGAGCAGAACGTTGAACCGAAACAGTTTGACGTCTGGTTCAAGACTATAGTTCCCGTTTCTCTCGAAGGCTCTACATTGACGGTCGAGGTTCCGACCGATTTCTTCAGAAGTTATCTTGAGGACGCTTTCCTACCAATAATAAAGATGACACTCCGAAGAGTGATCGGGCAGGACGCAAGGCTGCTCTACAAGATCCATCCTGTACAGAAGGAACGCGCGATGGTATTCACCGCGTCGCACGGCAACGTACCGGAGAACAAGCCGGTGACGATCAACACGTTCCAGCCATCGGGCAATCCGAGTCCGTTCGTCTTTCCGGGGATCCAGAAACTCAAGATCAACCCGAGGCTTAACCCGGTCTATTGCTTTGACAACCTTATAAAAGGGGAGTGCAACAAGATGGGCTACAATGCGGGAATAAGCATCTCAGACAAGCCTGGCAAGACTCCGTTCAACCCGTTGTTCATCTTCGGTGGCCCGGGACTTGGCAAGACCCATCTCGCGCAGGCGATCGGTATCGCCATCCACGAAGCCTACCCGGATCTTGTTGTCCTCTATGTCACCGGCAACGAGTTCAGGACCCAGTACGTCAATGCGGTCAGTGTACAGAACAAGCTGACTGACTTCATGGCCTTCTACATGAGGATCGATGTCCTCATAATGGATGACATCCAGGAACTGAACGGCCCGGCCTCGCAGAACGCGTTCTTCAACATATTCAATCATCTTCATCAGTCCGGCAAGCAGCTGGTGTTCACCTCCGACCGCTCTCCGGCAGACTTGAAGAACTTCGAGGAGAGGCTGCTTTCGCGCTTCAAGTGGGGCTTGTCCATCGAATTGGCCAAGCCTGACCACGACACAAGGCTGGCCATGCTGAAGGCAAGATGCGTCCGCGAGGGTGTATCCGTCAGCGATGAGGTGTTGGAGCTTCTTGCGAACAGGATACGCTCGAACTTCAGGGAATTGGAAGGAGCGCTTATCTCTCTGATTGCCAACGCCACCCTTTGCCACGAGGAAGTCACGAAGGAATTGGCCGAACAGGTCACCGGCAACATCGTAAGCGAGGATCAGAATGAAATCTCCATCGACAAGGTTCAGGAAGTTGTCTGCGAATATTTCAACATCACCCGCGAGACCCTGCTCTCCAAATCAAGGAAGAGGCAGATCGTCCAGGCCAGGCAGATAGCCATGTACATGAGCCGCAACCACATAAACGGCTGCTCCCTGTCAACGATTGGTATGGAACTTGGAGGGAAAGACCACGCTACAGTGCTGCACGCCTGCACGACTGTGTCGGACCTTATGACAACAGACAAGATGTTCAAGCAATACGTGACCGACATAGAAAAGATGCTTGTGCCTGTGGCAAGATAATAAAGGTGCCAAATGAATTCAGAAAAAGTACTCTCAATCTTCAAGGAAATCACACGGATTCCAAGGGAGTCCGGACACGAAGAGCCGATGACTGCCTTTCTTCAGCGTTTCGCCGGGGAGAGGCATCTTGAATGTAAAACCGACAAGACAAACAATGTCTGCATAGTCAAGGAAGCCAGCAAAGGCAAGGAGAATGTGCCTACGCTCGTTCTTCAGGGACATCAGGATATGGTCTGCGAGAAAAGAAGCGGCGTTCAGCACGACTTCCTCAAGGATCCTATTGAATATGTCATCGAGGATGGCTGGATGGTCGCCAAGGACACCACGCTCGGAGCCGATGACGGAATCGGTGTCGCCGCGATGCTCGCGCTTCTGGACAGTGACCTTCCGATGGGGAAGATCGAGTGCGTGTTCACCATCTCTGAGGAGACCGGAATGGACGGGGCCTTCGGAATGGAACCGGGCTTCTTCACCGGCAGGACTCTCATCAATCTTGACTCTGAGGATGAGGGGCAGATGTTCATCGGTTGCGCCGGCGGCCTTGACACGACAGCCGTGTTCAATTACAAACAAGAAGATTTCAAAGAAGGCTATAAGCCGGTAAGACTGGAGATCGGCGGAGCGCTCGGCGGACACAGCGGAGATGACATCAACAAGGGCCGCGCGAACACGGTGCAGCAGATGGCGCGTTTCCTATATTCAGAAATGGCTTATGGACTTCAGCTTGTTATGCTGAAAGGCGGCAACAAGCCGAACGCGATAGCGAGGGAGTGCGAGGCAATCATCACCGTTCCGGACGCGGACGCCACAATCGCGAGACTCACCTCGTTCGGCAAGGATCTGAGGAATGAATATTTCAGGACGGATCCAGATTTGAGCTTCAGCGGCGAGACGTACAGATGCACCGAGAAGCCGATCCAGAGCGATGTCGCAAGGAGGCTGATCGCATCTCTCTTCGCCTGCCCGCACGGAGTCGAGACTATGAGCCAGGACATTCCGGGACTCGTGGAGACTTCGACAAACCTGGCGGCCGTAAGGATGAACAAGCAGGGAAGGATCGAGGTCATCACAAGCCAGCGCAGCTCGACCGGTTCGGCAAGAAAGATGATGGCCGCCAAGGTGGAGGCCAACTTCCTGCTCGCCGGAGCCGAAGTGACCCATCTTTCTGAATATCCAGGGTGGAAGCCGAACCTCGATTCCCACATTCTGCGCGTGTGTGTGGATTCGTACAAGAAACTGTTCGGATGCGAGCCGGAGGTCAAGGCCATTCACGCCGGACTTGAGTGTGGACTTTTCGGGGAGAAGTTCGGGGATCTGGATATGATTTCCTTCGGTCCGACCCTCAGGGGCGTGCACGCTCCGGGCGAGAAGCTTGAGCTTGCGTCCCTTGACAAGTTCACCGAGCATCTTGTCGATGTCGTCACGAATTTTGAATAATATGGTAAAGATAGCCCCTTCAATACTATCCGGCAATTTCCTCAATCTGGAGCCGGACATCAGGATGGTCAACGGGAACGCCGACCTGATCCACATCGATGTGATGGACGGCAGTCTCGTACCGAACATCTCGTTCGGGTTTCCGGTGATGGAGGCTATCGCCAAGGCCGTGACCGTCCCGATGGACGTCCACCTGATGATCATCAATCCGGACAAGTACATCGAAAGATTCGCCAAATGCGGAGCGAACCTGATAAGCTTCCATCTGGAGGCCGCTGACCAGGCCGGCAAGGATCCAAAGGAGATCATAGGGATGATCAAAGCTTGTGGAGCGAAAGCCGGACTTGCGATCAACCCGGATGTACCCGTCGAAAGGCTTTTCCCATACATCGAGGATGTGGACTTCTTCCTGATAATGTCGGTATTCGCCGGATTTGGGGGACAGAAATTCATCCCGGAATCCATCGACAGGATCAAAACTCTGAAGGCAGAGATGGACAGAAGGGGAGTCGTGAAGGACATCGAGGTTGACGGCGGGGTGTCATCCGCCAACGCAAGGATTCTGGCCGAAGCCGGAGCGACAATGCTTGTGGCCGGAAGTTCGGTATTCAAGGCGGAGGATCCTGCCAAGGCTATTGCTGAGCTTCGTTAGATAACATAGCTTATTTCCTTAAAGGCGAACTCTAAACGTTCGCCTTTTTCTGTTTCGAGACAGAGCAGGCCACGGTCGGTGACACCAACGATTCTCGCACGTATTGACGCGCCAGTCGAGCAGACTACATATTCATTGAAAGTGCCGACGCGGTAGAGTCTGCTGACATATTCCTCAGCGTTGTCGTAGTGTCCAAGCCTCCTTTTCAGGAAGCGGCAAAGTTTGGGAAGCTGGTCTTTGAGATCATATTCCCTGCCGGTCAGCATCGCCATCGAGACGGGGTTCAAAAGTTGTGGCGGAAACTCCTTTTGGTTGACATTCAGGCCGATTCCGATGACGCTTGCCGTCAGGGAGTCTCCGCAAAGGGTGTTCTCAATGAGTATTCCGCATATTTTCCTGTTCCTGACATAGATGTCGTTCGGCCATTTGACCGTGGCCACAATCCCTTCATATTCAAGGTAATCAAGCACGCCCAAGGTGACGCTCCGGCTTATCGGGAACTGCCTTGAGGCCTTCAATGGCGGATAGGCTCCGTCCCCAAACTTCATCACCAGAGAGAATGTGAGGTTTTCTCCGGGCCGTGCGGACCATGAATTACCCCGCTGGCCACGCCCTGAGGTCTGATGTAGAGCCGCCAGGACTGACAGATTGTCAATCCCTGAAATATTTCTTAGGGCTTCATTATTAGTCGAATCGACCTCATCGAGCCATTGTATGTCAACTTCCTCTTTCATTGGTTCAGAATTTGTCGTATATTTGTATATTTGATTGTAATTGCAAAAATATAAAACATTCTCAATATGATTACACACGATTTGCGGGTTATGGCCGACGCTATGCTCGACAAGAAAGCACAAAACGTAATTGACATAGATCTCAGGCCGCTGGGAACCGCAATCACTGACCATTTTATGATCTGCAACGCTGACTCCACCACCAACGTCAACGCCATAGCCGACAATGTCATCGACAAGATGCGGGAGGAAGGCAGAAAGCCTCTCCGTACCCAGGGTCTGGAGAATAATTTCTGGATAATCCTGGACTATGGGGATATCGTCGCTCATATATTCCTTACGGAATACCGCCAGTTCTACAGGCTGGAGGAGCTCTGGGCCGACGCTCCGCACAAGGAATACAAGGAGAGACGCGTTCCTAAAACAAAAAAGACAGATACAGATGCCGAATAACGCAAATTCGCCGAAAGGCAATGATCCAAGAAGGAAGGTTATCCGCGTGAGATTCAATTTCTCGTGGCTTTACCTTATTCTTATCCTTGGCATAGGTTGGCTGCTGCTCAACAACAGCGGGGCCAATCCTCAGAAGATAGAATGGGCCGAGGTCCAGGAGATGTTCCTCAAGGGCGACATCAAGGAGATTGATTTCGTGAGGAACGACTTCAAGGGCAACATCACCGTGCGCCCGGACAGGCTCAACAAATATGCTGACAAGTTTGGCGGCAAGGTTCCGGCCAGCTCGCCTCATTTCATATTCCTGGTCTCCGACAAGTTCGATGCCGAGAAGGAGTTCGGTGAGCTGAACGCCAAGCTTACTCCGGACGAGAGTCAGGTCAAGATTGTGATGGAGAACGACAGCAGGATGTGGTCAAGCGTCCTTGAATGGATAATTTTCCCGATCCTGCTCATCGTTATGTGGATCTGGATGTTCCGTGGCTTCAGCAGGAATATGGGCGGAGGCAGCGGCGGTCCCGGCGGAGTGTTCAATGTCGGTAAATCCACCGGCAAGCTCGCCGACAAGGAGAAGGTCAACGTCACATTCAAGGATGTCGCGGGTCTGTACGGAGCCAAGGAAGAGGTGATGGAGATCGTGGACTTCCTCAAGAATCCTAAGAAATATACAGCCCTCGGAGGAAAAATCCCTAAGGGAGCCCTTCTGGTAGGCCCTCCGGGTACCGGAAAGACATTGCTGGCCAAGGCAGTGGCAGGGGAAGCCAACGTTCCGTTCTTCTCGATTTCCGGTTCGGATTTCGTAGAGATGTTCGTCGGTGTCGGTGCTTCCAGGGTTCGTGACCTGTTCCGTCAGGCGAAGGAAAAAGCTCCTTGCATCGTGTTCATCGACGAGATCGACGCTGTCGGAAGGGCCAGAGGGAAGAATGTCGGATTCTCTTCAAATGACGAGCGAGAGAACACTCTCAACCAGCTTCTTACCGAGATGGACGGATTCGACACAAATTCAGGTGTGATAATCCTTGCGGCCACAAACAGGGCTGACATCCTCGACAAGGCGCTTCTGCGCGCCGGACGTTTCGACCGCCAGATTCACGTGGATCTTCCGGAACTGAAGGAAAGGGAAGAGATATTCAAGGTTCACACACGCAACCTCAAGGTCGCTCAGGACTTCGACCTCGGATTTATGGCCCAGCACACGCCGGGCTTCTCCGGGGCGGACATCGCCAATGTCTGCAACGAGGCGGCGCTCACAGCGGCAAGAAGAAACAAGAAGGAGATTGATCGTCAGGATTTCCTTGACGCTGTTGACAGGATTGTCGGCGGACTTGAGCGCAAGGGCTCGATCATGACTCCGGCGGAGAAGAGGACGACGGCATACCATGAGGCAGGACACGCCACCGTCGGCTGGCTGTTGCCGTACTCGGATCCAGTGTTCAAGGTCAGTCTCATCCCGAGAGGGGATGCGCTCGGCTTGACTTGGTACCTTCCGGACGAGAGAAAGATCCTGTCCAAGTCATACCTTATGGACAAGATGTGCGCGTTGATCGGCGGACGCGTGGCCGAAGAGATCATCAACGGCGAGCCGGCAACCGGAGCGCTCAACGATCTTGAAAGGCTTACCCGTATGGCCTACAATATGGTCCAGTACTATGGTATGAGCGAGAAGGTCGGCGAGGTTTCGTTCTATGACTCGACCGGATCGAGGGGCTACGACATCACCAAGCCTTACAGCGAGAAGACCGCCGAGCTTATGGACCAGGAGGTTAAGGATCTTGTCAAGGAGATCCACGACAGGACCTACAGGATTCTGACCGAGCATAAGGAAGGCTTCGTCAAGATGGCTCAGATTCTCCTTGAGAAAGAGGTGATCTTCGCCGAGGACATCGAGAAGATTTTCGGTCCGAAGGTGAAACCAGCTGAGGATGCGGAACCTGCCAAGGCTCAGGCAACCGAGAGTGACACACAGATAACCGAGGCTGGAAATGAATAACGTTGTCGTCAGATCCATTTCAGGCGTGGTCTTCATCCTTGCGATGTTGGCCTGCCTGATGTTCAATAAGTTCCTGTTCGCCGGACTGATAATATTCATAATGTCCGTGATGCTGCTGGAATTCTACCACATCACGATGGGGAACAGCTACACCTTCTCTAAGGTGCTGGCGATCATCGCCGCGATCTTCCTTTTCGGACTGCTGTTCGCCACGGCTTCCTATCATATTCCGATAAGATTCGTGGCCTTCGCGATGGTTCCGATCTTCATCGTGATGATCAACTCACTGTACGTCAAGGACAAGGATGAATACGGCAAATTCTCGAACATCTACACTGGGCTTTTGTACATCGCGGTTCCGATAGCGCTATCAAACCTCATCGCCTTTGACAAGGCCGGGAACTTCAGCGGCAACCTGCTCCTTTGCTTTTTCATCATAATATGGTGCTCGGATGTCGGGGCGTTCGCCTTCGGAATATCTCTCGGCAAGATATTCCCGCAAAAACTCTTTCCGTCCGTGTCGCCAAAGAAGACCTGGATCGGATTCATTGGCGGACTTGTCAGTTCGGTTCTGGCGGCGTTCGCTCTTTATGAGTTCGGAATATTGAAGTTTCCTCTCATCCACTGCCTCATCCTGTCATTTATAATGTCCGTGACCGGAGTCTATGGCGACCTGTTTGAGTCTCAATGGAAAAGAGTGTACGGAGTCAAGGACTCTGGAAAAATCATCCCTGGACACGGAGGCTTTCTGGACAGGTTCGACAGCACGTTGATGGCGATGCCGTTCGGGGCGATCTATCTGGCGATCTTTGATCTGCTATAATTAATAATAACTTGATAATCAATTAATGAATATACAAGCGATATGAAGAAGATAATAGTTGATAAGGACTCGCACGGAACGATAGGCATCAACTGGGCTGTGATAGCGGTCCTGATAGCGTGCACGTGGATATTCATACACAATCTGTTCATTTCAATCCCGATCACGGTCATCCTGCTCGCCTTTGCTTTCTTCGTTTTCTGGTTCCACAGGGTTCCGGAAAGGGTGATACCGGAGGGAGACAGCAAGATGATAACTTCCGTCGCCGACGGCAAGGTTGTGATCGTGGACCGGGTCTATGAGAAGGAATATTTCAAGGACGACCGCATCCAGGTGTCGATATATATGGACTTCTTCGATGTCCACACTAACTTCTGGCCGATGGACGGGGTGATTTCCTACTATAAATATCATCCGGGAAAGTATCTGCTTGCCTTCCTGCCAAAGGCCTCGGAAAAGAATGAGCATTCGTCCACGGCGATCTGCAATGAGCACGGTGAGATTCTGTTCAGGCAGATAGCCGGCACATTCGCCAGAAGGATTGTCTGCTACTCGAAAGAGAATTACGAGGTTGAGAGGGGGCAGCAGTGCGGGATCATCAAGTTCGGCTCACGAATCGACATATTCCTTCCGCTTGACGCTGATGTCAAGGTGAAGGAAGGTGATTTCACCAGAGCCTGCGAAACGGTTATCGCTGAGCTTAAATAATTTACTACTGATCTTTCTCGATCAGTTCAACAAGGCGATCCACGGCTTCCGTGTCCTGAATATGCTTCAGCACGGGAGTCTTTCCTTTATAGATGGTGACCTTGTGGTTGCCTTCGCCGACATATCCCCAATCGGCGTCGGCCATCTCGCCGGGACCGTTCACGATGCAGCCCATCACGGCGATGACGGTGTTCTTAAGATGAGAGGTTCTCGCTTTAACTTCCTCAAACGCTTTCTGAAGGTCGTACATAGTTCGCCCGCAACCTGGACAAGCGACATATTCCGGCTTATAGAAACGTCTTCGCGAGGCCTGCATCAACTCATCGACAAGATAAGATCCGATTCCGGATTCCTGAATCGAAATCTTGTCGCCGGAATCGTCCACGTACGTGCCAGTGAGTTCGAGCTCGTCCAAAGTCTTGTCCAACAGCCTCTTGCCGAAATCGCATGCGACATCTAACAAAAGTGTTTCCCGAGATGGGGCGTCGTAAACAGCGACAGCCTTGCGTCCCTGAAGGCTTATGGAAGTCATAGAGGAGACAATCTTGTGCCCATAACGCGCGGCAAGATAACGTGCGGCTGGAAGTTCATCCTCCGGATCCTCGGTCAGAGAGACGCGCACCGTATCACCGATTCCTTCAGACAACAGGGTAGATATCCCGACACAAGACTTGATCCTGCCGCTGTCCCCGTTGCCAGCCTCGGTCACACCTACGTGAAGAGGGTAAATCACCCCTTTTTCCTTCATCGCGGCCATAAGTTTTCGGTACGCTTCGACCATAACAATAGTGTTACTCGATTTTAGCGACACCACAACATTATGGAAATCTGCATCTTCACACATCTTCAACCATTCCAAGGCAGCTTTGGCCATCGCTTCCGGAGTGTTGCCGTATAGATTTGTGATGTAGTCACCCAAAGAGCCGTGATTGACACCGATACGTATTGCCGTTCCATTTTCCCGGCAGACTTCGATGAGTCTGGCGAACTGTTTACGGGCTTCATTGTGGTCCCTGTGGAAATTTCCGGGATTGATTCTGACCTTCTCCACAAACGGAGCGACCATAATCGCTGTCTGTGAGGAAAAATGGATGTCCGCCACTATCGGTACATTGATTCCAAGTTCCTTCAACCGGGATTTAATGGACTTCACACACTCCACATCTGCGGGTCCCGGCACGGTTATGCGGATCATTTCCGAGCCAGCCTCATAAAGTCTGACACACTGTGCAACCGTCGCGTCCACATCTGAAGTGTGGGTGTTGCACATCGTCTGGACAACAATCGGGTTGCCCGCTCCGATCAGGACATTACCTACCTTTGCCGTCAATGTTCTCATTCTGCGTTGGATAATAAACCTGTTGATAAGCCTCACGTCTCAGCTGAGCCTTGCCGCGGCCTGTTCTTCTTGTCAGTTGGAAATACATTCCCGCTGTCACCATGACATCAAACGGGTATGCGAAACGATAGTAATCCTTGCTGTAGTAATCAGGATCATAGATGGTTCCCCAGGAATATCTTACATTGGCGTTTATGTGGAACTCGACAGGATCGAAGACAAGTCCGAAACCAATTCCGCCGCAGATTCCGTAATCAAGCCTTCGGTCGGTGTCTTTGAATGAATTGACCAAAGATTCACTTACATAATCACCTGTACGTTTGATATTCAGTCTATAGCCGCCATAGATTCCAGCCTCCGCCATAACTTTGTAGTGAAGGCCGTCAAGATGGAGATGAGCCATGAACGGAATCTCCGCCACATCCATGATAGCCTGAGTCGCATTCTCGATGCTTGGAGTGACCTTTGTGTCTTTGTCTTCCTTGAACTTATAGCCTTCATGGCTGTACCGCAAGCCTACCTTGAAACCAAAATAAGGCATATACCCGAACATCTTGCCATAGCGGGTGTAGAATATTCCGAAAGTGTTCGGAGAGAACAATGTCGTCTGAGAATACGCCGGATTGAAAGACATACGGCTGAACGACACTCCATACTCCACTCCGATCAGGGAATAGTCGTTCACCTCAAAGACCCGGTTGAGCTTGACTGTGTCCAGATACGCGTCTGAATACGCCTCCGCCGGTGCCTTCAGACTGTCCAAAAGCACAGGTTCCGGCTTGACCTTACGCACACGGCCCCGGGACTTCACCTTGGACTGGACATTGACCGTATCCACCGGATTCTGCCCGATGGCCACTGAACAGGCCAAGATGGCGAACGCTGTAAGAATATATTTGATTGTCCTCATGTTAAGTGTCATTATTTGAAGAATGTCGCCAGATCCAGTTCCTGTTCTATCTCGCTTCTTTCCGGAATATCGAACAGATCGCTGTCCTTCGTCATCAGGAACTTCACCTTTTCAGGCTGCCTATGGGCAAGAAGGTTTCCGGAATCCACTATACCGTTGCGGTTGAGATCCTCAGTGATCCTGAGGGAATACTTTCCTTTCTTTAGGTACGGAAACTCCAAGACAGAGTCTGACTCAATAACATAACTGCGAATAATGCCGGATTTCCTCTCATCAAGAAGGTCTATGATGTATTTGTTGCCGTTCACACCTGTAAGCGTCAGCTTGAAGTGGCTCAGATTGTCATCGTTCGGGAGCGAGACTTTGACCTCAGTGCTGTCGTTCCAATACCCGTTGATGTCCTTGAAGGCTCTTTCCGGAACCTTGAAAGTATATTCATAGCCCGTCTGGATCTTGATTTGAGGGGTGATGTTGTATTTTCTCAGGTTCAGCGAATCGCGTTCTATCTTGAATTTCTCGACCTGTTCTTTCTGTCTTGGATTTATCGATTTGAAAACCAGCGAGTCGAAAGCTCCCAGGATCGGTGGATAATCGAATTCCAGCGTGATTCCGTTTTGCTCGAAGGTCTCCGGCGTGGCTTTCAGACTCAGGCCGCAGATCGTGTCCTTGTGCTCGATTTTCTTGCGGGCGGCCCTGGATTTGGGTTTGTTCTCATCCACAAGGCTGACCTTCTCAGTCACAGGAGCCAGAACACCAAGAGTGTCCGTCTTCCAATATTTCACCCAAAGATGAAGGGAGTCTGGCATCGGTCTCTGATTGTTAAGCCAGAGAAGGAGGCTGTCTTTCTCGATGTTGAACTCAGTGATGACATCCATGGCCGGAAATCCTTGGAACCAAAGGGAATCAATCCTGGTGTCCTGAGCCATGAATGTTACATAGCCGGCCCTGTCGCCTGTTCTCTTATTGTTCATCAGCATTTGCTTGGAAGGCCTTTCCCTGAACACATTAAGCCTGAGTTCCGCCTTTCGGGACTGACATGCGACGGTGTCCTTCATGTCAAACTTTTTCAATTCCGCCACACTGTCGTTCACCACATTCACAGGCCTGAACAAAGTGTCCAGAAACGCTATCCTGTCCTCATCGGGGTCGTAGATGTTGTTACCGTTGCCGTCCACGATGGCATAGACGCGGAACACAGTGTCCTGAATATTCTGGAGAGCGAAATAGCCCCAGTCATCGGTTTTCACCGCCGCGACAGGACGTTCAAGAAAGACCGCTGAATCCCTCTGATCCTTATAAAGCATGACGGTGGCCCCTTTGATCGGCATCAATGTGTTACAGTCTTGAACAAGGCCGGTAATGTACATTGAATCTATAGAGTTTCCTGTCGAGAACACCGTGGTGAATCCAGGGAACATATTCCCTTCATTATTGTCGGCGATCGCTCCTGTCAAGTCAAGGGTGTATGTCGTGTTCGGAAGCAGGTCTTCCTCGAAATAGACAATCACCGTCTTGCCTCTCATCTTGTATTTCGGACTTTTTTGCTGAGGAGGGGAGAGATAGATGCCTTTCGGATCCTTGACAGTGACATATTCATCGAATGTGAACGCAACCTTGGTTCCATGTACAGGAACGGAAACCGCCCCCGGCTGAGGTACAACCCTTCTGACCACAGGCGGGATAGTGTCCTTGAGTCCACCTGTGGGAGCCTGTGTCGTGTTGGCGCATGACGGCTGGAAAACGGAAAGCACCAGAAGCGTCATCGCCGGAACCAAAGGGAAAAATCTTGTAAGAAATTTTTTCATCGCGGATCGTGTATATTCAAAAATCAGGCTCAGATCTCGGTTCTGACCACACTTTTTATACCATCTATGGAATTCAACCTGCGGATCATCCTCTCCATGGCGGCCTTGTCGTGGACATAAAGATCTATGTAGCCGGAAAATATTCCTTCATCGGTACTCAGATAGACCTTGCGCATATTCACTCCCATGACCAGAGAGATGTAGCGGGAGATCTCGTTCAGCAGACCGACCCGGTCAACTCCCTTGATGGAGAGGCGCACCGGAAAAGATTGGCTGTCATCATCCTCCCACTGAGGCACGACAACCCAGTCTCCATGCTTGGAGGCGATGCTGTCAGCCACCGGGCACGATTTCTTGTGCACTGTCACCGTTCCGTCAGGAGACTTGATGCCGATGACCGGGTCTCCTGGGATAGGTCGGCAACAGGATGCGATGACATAATCACTCTTCTCCTTTCTCGTGGCCTCCTTCCTCTTCCCGAACCAAGGGAAAGACCAGGAATGGCTTTTGTCCGCCTTGCCTGAAGCCAAAACCTCCGAAAGATCGCCTAGCTTCAGAATGCCAACCCCTATCCTGAAGAACATCTCCTCGGAATTCCCTCCAGGTATCGCGAAATGCTCCAAAAGAATCTCTATGGAGTCATTGTTCATTCTATAGCCAAGTGACTCAAGCTGCTCCGAGAGCATTTTCCTGCCCAGTTCGGCAAGTTCTTTCTTATGTCCCTTGAAATAGTCTATGACAACGTTCCTCGCATGTCTGGTCTGAAGGAACTGAAGCCATTCGCGTTTTGGACGTTCAACCTCCGCGGTGATGATCTCCACCTGATCTCCGCTCCTGAGCACATGGGAAAGGGGCACAAGCTTCATGTTCACCTTCGCGGCTATAGCCTTGTTACCGATCTCAGTGTGGATGCTATAGGCGAAGTCAAGCGCTGTGGCGCCTTTCAGGATGGATTTCTGGTCTCCCTTAGGGGTGAACACAGTGATTTCGCTGCTGGTCAGGTCATTATGTATTATGTCAAGCAGTTCCAGCGCGTTCACGTCCGGATTGACAAGGATCTCCTTCACCTTGGCCAGCCACTTGTCCATCTCGCTGTCGTTCTCGCTGATGTAGCCCTCCTGCTTGTAGGTCCAATGGGCGGCGATGCCCTTCTCGGCGATGTCATCCATCCGCTTCGAGCGGATCTGGACCTCAATCCATATTCCCCTGTCGCTCATCAGGGTGCAGTGAAGCGCCTCATAGCCATTGCTTTTCGGATGCTTCACCCAATCGCGTACACGATCCGGCTTGTAGCGGTATATTCCTGTTATTATAGAGAATATGTGGTAGCACTGGTCGCGCTCGCTTTCCTTGGTGTCTGCCGGCGGTGTGAAGACAATCCTCAGAGCATAAAGGTCATAGACTTGATCAAAGGTGATGTTCTTGGTCTGCATCTTGTGCCAGACCGAATATGGAGTCTTGACCCGCTTGCGGATCTCGAAATTGAATCCGGCTTTTTTCAAGGCCTCGTCTATAGGAGTTATGAAATCGTCTATCTGCTTGCCTCTGCCGCTAAGATTGCTGTTGATCAACCCGCTGATCTCCTTGTAAGCGTCAGGTTCCTTGTACTTCAGCCAGATGTTCTCCATCTCGGACTTTATCTCGTAAAGGCCGAGGCGATGGGCGAGGGGAATGAATATGAACATCGTCTCGCTGAGAATCTTATCCCGCTTGTATTCAGGCATATACTCAATCGTGCGGCAATTGTGGAGGCGGTCGGCGAGCTTTATCAGCACGACCCGCACGTCATCGTTCAACGTCAGCAGGATCCGCTTGAAGTTCTCCGCCTGAAGGCTCTTGGCGTTGGCATCATTGAGTTTCTTGCTGCGGTCCTCGTTGTCGAGCACGTTCTTGATCTTGGTCAGGCCGTCCACAAGACTTGCGATCTTGTCACCGAAGAGCTTGCGTATGTCATCCACCGTATAGTCAGTGTCTTCCACGACATCGTGGAGCAAGGCGGCCGCGATGGACTTGTACCCAAGCCCGATGTCGCTCACGACAATTTTTGCTACCTCGATAGGATGGATTATGTATGGCCCGCCAGAGCGACGGCGGACATTCTTATGGGCTTCATTCGCGAAATCGAACGCTTTCTGGACCACGTCCAGCTCCTGCTGGTTCGCGCAGCGTTTCTCAGCCGCGGCCTTAAGCTGTGCGTAACTCTGACGAATCAGTTCGTAGTCTTGTTCTGTGAATTGTGAGAAACTCATATTTCAACCAAATCTTTGTCACTATCCAAACCTGTGGAAGTGCCGTCGCATTCCTCCAAAGTCTGGAAAGTGTATGAAAACTGTGCTCCGTACATTATTATAAGCCATCCGAACCTCATCCAAACCATAAAGAGGGGAATGGCGGCGATTGTTCCGTAAACCGCGTTGAGGCGCATCACAAACACCTGTGTCTCAAGGTAAAGATATTGCAGCGCCGTGAACGCCACGCCAGCTATGACTGCGGCCTTGAAGGCATTGGAATATTTCACGTCCACGGCAGGAATATACTTGTACATAGCGGAGAATATCAAAGTGGCCACGACACCCGTGATGACCCAGCCAAGGAAAGACTTTATCGAAGCAGTGACCCCGATCCAGTTTGGAATCAGATCCAGAACGTGCGAGTACACGATCGTTCCTGAATATAGGATCAACACCACGAACGGGGTCAGGAACAGCAGGACGAGATCAAATCCGAAACTCTTTATGAACGGCCTTTTCCTGACTCTCCACACATTGTTGAAGACGGTCTCCACGCGCATCATCATCCAGATGACGAGCCAGACGAAAGTCAAGGCGCTGACAAGTCCGAAAATGTCGTTGGTGGCCGAAGAAAGGATTTTGTCGGCGGAATTGAGCACGGTGTCGATGATTCCTTGATTGACATTGGCCGAATAGAGAATCTCCTTCAGTTTGCCCGCGAGACCGAAACCGTTGGTGACAGCGAACGCGACAGCGATGAAAGGCACGAAAGCCATAGTGCAGAAATAGCTCAGAGCCACGGTCTGGAATCCTATGGCGTGGTCCGCGAAATCCTTGAACGTCTTTGTGACGATCCTGCTCAGGTTGACAAACCGTGCCTTGGCCTTGGACAACTCCGTCACCTCGATGTCCCAGATGTCCTCTCGGAAGAACTTCACAGTCCTCCGCGACCAACGCACAATGTTATTTATCAAAACCTTAAGCATTAATATTCAATTAAAACATTCCTGAGAACAGGTCCGGTTCAACATTCTGCTCCTTTGCGGCGGTGCCGCCGGCGGCCTGAGGGAGCATATTCCTGAACTCTTCCTCGCTGATGATTCTGACGCCAAGGTCTCCGGCCTTTTTCATCTTCTCCGGCCCCGGTTTGATTCCTGCTAAAAGGTATGAGGTCTTTCCGCTTACGGATGAGCTGTTCTTGCCTCCGTTGGCCTCGATCAGCCGCTTCATCTCGTCCCTTGAGACGCTGAAGTTTCCTGAAATCACAATCGTCTTTCCGGCCAAGGCGTCTGACGCGGCGGTCTTCGCCTCCATTGAGAACCGGATTCCGGCCGCCTTTAGCCTTTCGATGTCAGCAAGATGCCTGGAATCTCGGAAATATTCGAAAACACTGTCAGCGATCACCTCGCCGACATCCTGGACCTCAAGCAACTGTTCCTTTGCGGCGGTTGCGATCGCGTCTATATTCCCGAAATGACGTGCGATCTCCTTTGCCGTGGTCTCTCCGACATAACGGATGCCAAGGGCGAACAACACGTGGTCAAACGTCACTTTCTTTGATGCCTCAAGACTGCTAAGAAAACGTGCGGCCGAGCGTTCCTTCCATCCGTCCAGCAAGAGCAACTGCCCTTTGGTCAATGAATAGAAGTCCGCAGGGGTCCTGACAAGCCCGAGGTTGTACATCTGCTCGATCGTCGCGTCTCCAGCAAGCACATTCATCGCCTTGCGGCTGAGGAAGTGAACCAGCTTGCCCTTTATCTGGGTAGGGCAGCCGTCAATGTTCGGACAGAACCACTTGGCCTCGTCATCTTCCTTGACCAACGCCGTCCCGCAGTCCGGACACACCTCCGGGAAAACCGGCCTGACAGCGTCCGACGGCCTGAGCGAGAGATCTACATCGATGATCTTAGGAATGATCTCACCGCCTTTGATGATCGTCACTGTGTCGCCGACTCTGATGTCCATCTGCGAGATAAAGTCCTGATTGTTAAGGGTTGCCCTCTTAACAACCGTACCGGCCAGCTGGACAGGAGCCAGATTGGCGACCGGGGTCACGGCTCCAGTACGACCGACCTGATAGGTGATTGAGAGCAGTTTCGTGTGCGCCTCCTCCGCCTGGAACTTGAAAGCGACCGCCCAGCGCGGCGACTTGGCGGTGTAGCCAAGCGCACTTTGGTAAGCCAACTCATTGATTTTAATCACGATTCCATCCGTGGCGTACGGCAGGAACTTCCTTTCGGTGTCCCAATAATGGATATATTCCTCAATCTCGTCTATTCCGTGGACGATCTTCCTCTTGTCGGAAACCGGCAGTCCCCACGATGCCGCCGCATTCAGCGCGTCATTATGCGTCGCGAACGAAACGCTCTGGCTTGGAATATGATAGAGCGTGCACATCAGCCCTCTCCTCGCGACCTCGGACGGGTCAAGCAGTTTCAACGAACCAGAGGCCGCGTTCCTCGGATTGGCGAAAGGCGGATCCTCATTGTCCTCGCGCTCCTTGTTCAGTCGGTCAAATGAATCGTACGGCATCAGCACCTCGCCCCTGATCTCAAACTCCTCCGGCCAGCCGGCACCTTTCAATTTTTCGGGAATATTACTGATTTTAAGAGCGTTGGCCGTCACGTCATCCCCGACCACACCGTCACCTCTGGTCAAAGCCCTGAACAGTTTCCCGTTCCGGTAGGTCAGGCAGATAGCCGTGCCATCGAACTTCAGCTCGCAGGAATATGTGAACTTCACCTCTCCGAGATCCTTTTCGGCCCGGCGCACGAAATCCTCTATCTCACCGATGTTGTACGTGTTGCCGAGGGAGAGCATCGGGTACTTGTGCGTGTACTGGGCGAATTCCTTGCGGACGGCAGGCTCGGCGTTCGTCCCCATACTTTGGTCAAGGTCGCTGCCGACCTTCTGGGTAGGGGAGTCAGGAGTGAGGAGGTCAGGATATTCCTTCTCCAGATCCTCCAGCTCGCGCATCAGGTGGTCATATTCAAAATCGCTCATCGTCGGAGCGTTGTCCACATAGTACCGCCTGCTGTTCTCCCTGAGGATGTTCCGGAGTTCCTCGACACGTATTTTGGCCTGCTCGTGATCCATATCAGCAAAGTTCTTTGTAAAGAATACAAATTTAACGAAAATTGTCGGCTTTCCGTTCAAAAGAATCAAGAAGTTGGCCGAAATTTCACCTTGAACTACTTTTTTGAAAAGTTAAAACTGTTTCTTAAATTTGTGCCCGGTTTTACGAACATACAAATTTCTAAATCATTCGTATATGAAAGATTCAATCATCATTCTGTGCGGCGGCGGCCCGGCACCGGGAATGAACACCGTCGTGTTCTCAGTCGCCAAGACTTTCCTTTCAAACGGTTACAGGGTCATCGGACTTCACGAAGGCTACACCGGACTCTTCCGTAAGGAGGCCCGCACCGAAGACATCGATTTCTTCAAGGCTGACGCTTACTTCAACAGAGGTGGTTCCTACCTCCAGATGAGCCGTTTCAAGCCGACCAACGAGGATTTCGAGCAGAATTTCAACCTTGCCCTCTTCCAGGACAACAACGTGAAGCTTCTCGTGACCGTGGGCGGTGACGACACAGCCTCCACAGCCAACAGGATCGCCAAGTTCCTTGAGGCCAAGAACTATCCGATCCACAACATCCACGTCCCTAAGACGATCGATGACGACCTTCCATTGCCTCACAACGCACCGACCTTCGGATTCAACTCCGCGAAGGACGAGGGTGCGCACATCGCCCGCACCGTTTACGAGGATGCCCGCACATCAGGCAACTGGCTTCTCATCTCAGCGATGGGACGCAGCGCAGGTCACCTTGCCCTCGGAATCGGCGAGGCCACACACTGCCCTATGACCATCATCCCAGAGATGTTCAACAACACCACGATCACCGTTGACAAGATCATCAAGCTCACCCTCTCAGCGATTATCAAGAGAAAGATTCTCGGCATCCCTTACGGAACTGTCGTTGTGGCTGAGGGTGTGTTCCACGATCTTGAGCCAGAGGACATCAAGGCCACCGGCGTGCACATGACCTATGACGAGCACGGCCACCCTGAGCTTGGCAAGATCTCCAAGGCTGTCCTCTTCAATGACATCCTTGAGAAGGAGTTCAAGAAGATCGGAATGAAGGTTAAGACCCGTCCTGTCGAGATCGGTTACGACGTTCGTTGCCAGGATCCTGTGGCCTACGACCTTTCATACTGCACCGAACTCGCTCTCGGAGTCTATGAGCTCTTCTCAAAGGGTGAGACCGGATGTATGGTCTATGTCGATGAGAACGGCAACGCACAGCCTCTTTACCTGAAGGATCTCCAGAACGAGGAAGGCAAGATTCCTCCTCGCCGCGTGGACATCGAAGGTGGAATCGCCCGCAACTACTACGGACACATCTGCCACTACATCACTCCGGCTGACTACGAGGCCGCCAAGGCTTACGTCGCAAACCCTGAGGAGTATGACTTCAAGAAGATCCTTAACTGGTAAGCGATGAATATGTGAGGTTCAGTTAGTTGATCCTCACCATCGCACAGTCGTCGGATGACACTTCGACCTCGATCCGGGTTTCCGGGTCGAGTTTTTTTATGTCAAGATAATCAATTGCTTCCTTTGGTATGCGGATGGATATAACTTCCGGTCGCCGAGCCTGTCGAAGCGACCCTCCATCCGCGAAAGAACAGACAAACAACCAAGTCTCGGAGACATCCCCACGAAGGAACGCGAAATGCCGATCCGGATCAAATCCCGGCGAGTCATAGTTGCAGTAGCAAAGGTCAAACGTCTTTCCGGATGCCACCGCCGGAACCGAAGCCGCCATATTCAAAAACCTCCTCCACTTCTCAAGCAGCTCAGCCTCTTCCGGCGTAAGTCCCTCATTTGTATGAATATATTCAATCAGCCTTCCGATTGACGAAATCCTCCACCAGTCGAATATGGTCGTCCTGCCATCCCGTCCGCTGAACCCTTCGGCATCCATTCCGCGCTCGCCGATCTCCTCCCCGAAATAAACCATATACGGAGCCGTGTTCAGGAATATTCCCGCCCCCAACGCCGCGAAAGTCCTTTGGGCGTCACGGCCGAAGAAATCCGAGGCGAAACGCTGCTCGTCGTGGTTTTCCAGAAAGTTCAGCATCCTCGGCTGCAAATCTCCTAAAAACTGCCAGTTCCAGGTCAGGCTTCTGGTCGTTCCGTGACCTTCCACTACCGCCCTTACGGAATCGTAAAGACAAGACTTGTCGTAGAGAAAATCGAACCCGACCTCATTTATGTATCTGGCATACAATTCTTTCTGATAAACCTCGGCAATGAATATCATATCCGGGAACTCGGTCTTTATCCTCCCGATCAGCCACTGGAAGAACTGCCACGGCACCATCTCAACCATATCGCAGCGGAAACCGTCCACTCCCTTGCCGCACCAATAGCGCACAATCTCGTACATCCTGTCCCAAGTCTCAGTGTGGAAATCACAGTAATTCAATCGGATGGTCTCATACCAATCATTCACGGAAGGGGAGGGCGAAAAACAGTTGCCTGAGGCCTTGGCCGGATTCTCGTAATATGTCTGCCTGTCAAAAGGCAGCCTTAACGGCTGGTCGGGATAGTAATAGAAATCGTTCTCCGGCCGCCAATGGACAGTCGGATCGTCACCGGAACCCAATGGCTTGATCTCAGGGTGAACCAGACCGACCTTGCCGTAATCCCGCGACACGTGGTTAGGAACGAAATCAATGATGACCTTGAGTCCGGCATCGTGACTTCGCTTCAACAAAGCCTCGAATTCAGTCATTCTTTCAGTCGGATTGTCAGCAAGATATGGGTTCACATCATAGTAGTCGGTAATCGCATAAGGCGAACCGGCCGCACCTTTGACAATCTGGCTGTCGGATGCCGGGCACCCTTCTGCCGAGACCGTTGTGGCGTGCCGGATCACACCTGTGTACCAAACGTGGCTGACTCCCAGCGATTTGAAATACGACATCGTCTCGGAATCGAACTCCGAGAACTTTCCCTTTCCCCACAGCCTCGGGAGAACTTGATAGATGATCATTTTACCCATAACTAAAATCCGATCAAAGCCTTGCCTTTGTTTCTGTCAATGAATCCAGTGAGTCCGTCAACCTTCATTACCTTGGCGAACTTGCCGTTATATTCACAATCCAGTCTCGCAAGCGCGTCAAAATCAATCATTCCCGAGCCAGCATATTGATCGACCGAAAGGTAGCCTACTCCGAGAGAGGTGATGTTCTGGAAGAAATGCGTGCCTTGACTTGGGTCTATCCGGAATCCATCAATGCCATATTCAACAACCATCCTCGCGGCCGAGATATCTGTCCAGGCCACTGGCACTCCAAGGGTTGGAATCGACGATCCCCAACGTCCGGGACCTACCAGGAAATATGTCTCTCCCTTGGCGGCGAACCGGGCGTTGATCTCCGAAATCTCCTCCGCCATCAACGCGGTCTGCATCTTGTCGAACGATTCCGGACGGATTACCACAATGTGGGACGACTCCGTGAAATACCCGTTGCCCAAAGCGTTGTCACTGCGTATCAATTTATTGGACACAATCGCCTCGGCATCCTCTATCGTGGAAGTCTGCGAACCGATTCCGCTGGAGACCGGACGGACCTGAAGCAGCTTAAGGTCAGCTACTTTTCCCGCCGAAGACTTGACCGGATCCACAGCGAACTCGATCTCGACCTCGCTCATCAGCTCATCCCGGCATATTGACATAATCTCCGAGAGAGCCTTTGCCAGAGGAAAACGGTCGTATTGGAATATTCCATCGAAGGAAACCACCCTTGCTCCTCTGATTCCTATGCCAGGCACCATCCTGTCATCCAATGCGTTATACGTGGACGCCACCAGTTCCGGACGGTCATATTCAGTAAGCGCGTCTGCCACCGGGATCCTCCTGAGATTAACTCCGTCGTTTTTTGAAATCTTAAAGGCCGAAGGTCGCAGATCGAGCACGAACATTTCGTTCTGCGTGTCCCGTTGCGCCAGTTTAGGATTGGACAACTGGAGAATCTTCTTGGGGTGCAGAGGGTCAACACGCAAGGTGCGGCCGCCGTCCACAACGGTCTTTCCCAGACCGAAAGCAACGTTCAGGACACCGTCGGTGGCTTTTTCGGATCCTATAGGGTAGGAGTTCAGCGAACGTCCCACACCGGACATCATCGGATAGAAATCGTGCCCGTGGACCGTTCCACAGATTGTCTGCACGATCACAGCCATCTTCTCCTCTCCAAGCAGGTTTCCGCTGGCCTGGATGTAGTTACGGCTGCCCTTGAAGAATGTCGAGGCATAGACGCTCTTGATTGCCTTGCCGAGTTCACGCAGCATCCTGTCCTTGTTTTCCACCGGAGGGCACATATAAGTTGCGTACACTCCTGCGAAAGGCTGATAGTTGCTGTCTTCCAACTTGGAACTTGAACGCACCGCCAGAGGACTGTCAACCGTGGCCAGAAAAGCCTTGAGGTTCTGAGTCAACTCTTCCGGAAGCGTGGATGCCACAAATTCAGAAAGAATCTCATCATCAGACAGTTCCGAGTCAATCACATATTGCAGGCCATTCTCAACGATGAATTTGTCGAACCAATCCGTCGTCAGCACGATGGTACGAGGGATTGACACTCGCAAGTCATCATATTTCTCTGACAATGAATATTTCTGGACAAGATGATTGAGAAAAGCCAAGCCTCTTGCCTTGCCTCCAAGTGAGCCTTCGCCGACGCGGGAGAACCAGTAATAATCCTGATAGGAATCCTTATGGAATTCCGTGATGATTCCCTGCCCGATGCTCCTGTGGTAACGTTGTATGTTGTCCAGAAGGAACTCTCTGAACTCTCCGGCATTTGTGTGATGCTCGGCCCTGAATGTCTCCGCAAGATTGAACAACCCTCTTGCATACAGCCACTTCGAGAACATATTCCTGGAAGTGTTGCTCATCAGCACGGCATCCGGAATATCGTAAATGATCTTCTCCAGCTGGGAAAGGCTGGCGGCCCTCCCGCATTCAACTCCGTTCGAATCCCTGAACACAAAGTCACCGAACCCGAACTCCTCCTTCATATAATCTCCAAGTTGCAGGAACAGTGTGCTGGAATATTTCTTCAGGAATCCCACCCCGAGCTCAGCTGCCGTTTTCGCAAGGCTTCCCTGTGAGGATTGCAGCAGGACCGGCATCAAAGGATCGTATTCACGGATGATTCTCACAAGGTCGATTCCGGCGTCAAGTTTCTCAGTCTTAGGGTCATCCCCCTTATGGAAGACCATTCCGACATCAGAAATGACACCCAGAAGATTCCTCCTGTACTTCTCAAAATAAGCGATAGCCTCCTCAAGGCAAGTGGCCAGGAATATCTTCGGCCTGGATCTTTTTCGGTATTTCTTCTGGTCATCGTTCAAGGATTCAGTCAAAAACTCCCGACTTTGCGTGAGCACAATCTTGTATAGCTCAGGAAGATAGTTCGAATAGTAACGGATCGAGTCCTCGACCAGAAGGATACCTTTGACACCGACCTCGAACACATCGTTCTCCGCGTTGGCCGCATCCTCCAGTAACTTGACAATGGCCAGAATCAGATCAGCGTTCCCGTGCCAGCTGAACACAAAGTCCACACCAGGATGCGGAGACTCCAACACCCTCTGTCTTACCGCCTTGGAGTAGTGGATCAAAAGAATGAACGGGATCCCTCGCCCCTCATCCTTCAACCGCGAAGCGAACGGGAATATCTCCTTGTCCTGCTCGTTGTACATACAGATGATCATATCGATATCCTCTTCGGAACCGATAATATCCCTGGCCTGTGCCGATGAGTTTGCCCAGATGAATTTAGGAGGATTGCTCAGGTTAAGCTCACGATACTCGTTCTTGACCTGATTCTCAATGCGTCCGTCCTCCTCAAGGGCGAAAGCGTCGTAGTTGCTGCAGATCATCAGAATCTTCCGGATTCTGGACCGCATCAAGGATTCTTCGTTCATTTGCTTCCGTTTTTGCTAACGAACCGCAAATTACGAAAAATCCGCTGAATATTCTTGGAATATATGGACAAGATTTGCCTCAGGAGCCACTTTTCACACCCTGCGGCGGAACTCAGCTATGGTGATTGCGGTGGCTACAGCGGCGTTGAGAGACTCCGATCCTCTCTCGTCACGAGGCCAGGATGGTATGAAAAGCCTGTCAGTCACAAATTTGCCGACCTCGGCGGAAATCCCTTTGGCCTCGTTGCCGATCACGATGACGGAAGGGGAGACCATTCCTGTAGCCAACTCTTTGGCGTACATATCCTCGCCATCCAGAAAAGTACCGTACACATTGCCACCGGCGGCAGCGACAGCACCGCAATAGCCACAAATGTCGCAATAATGGAACTTGACCCTGAATATGGCTCCCATCGTTGACTGCACCACCTTTGGATTGAATATGTCAACAGTGTCCTTAGAGGCATAGACCGCATCTATCCCGAACCAGTCGGCCGTGCGGATGATCGTGCCCAGATTGCCGGGATCCCTGATTCCATCCAGAGCCAGAAACAAACCCTTGGACGGCACGCTATGAATATTCCCGATTTCAATGTCGGCCGGTTTTCGGACAATGGCCAAAGCCGGAGAAGGGGAGGACAGGAGACTCAGCCGTGCCATGGCCGCACTGCCGGTTTCGTCAGCCCGATAGACCTTCTCGACCTCGAAAGAAGACGCCAAAGCCTCGGCCACCATCTTCTCCCCTTCAACGATAAAAAGTCCGTTCTCGTCCCTGAACTTTTTCTGTTCAAGAGACTTGACGAACTTTATCTCATTGTGGGATACAGGTGATGGCATAGCCTAGAATCCGAGTATCTTAAGCATCGAGTCCGAACTCTGCTCAGGAGCGAAGACCCTTGTCGTGATCTTGCCGTCCTTGTCCTTGTCGATCAGGATGTGCTTAGGCGAAGGCTGGAGACAATGCTTTACTCCACCGTAACCGGAAATCGCCTCCTGATAGGCTCCCGTGTGGAAAAAGCCGATGTAGAGCGGATCCCTTCTGTTCTTCATCACAGGGAGGAAAATCGCGTTGGAGTGCGCCTCGGAGTTGTAGAAGTCCTTGCTGTCACAGGTAAGCCCGCCGATGAACACCCTATGATATTCCTCATTCCATTTGTTGATAGGGAAGAGGATGAACCTCTGGTGCAGTCCCCAGGTGTCAGGGAGACTCGTCATAAACGAGTTGTCGATCATGTACCAGCACTCGCGGTCATTCTGCTGCTTGACATCCAGGACTTTGAATATGGTCGCGCCGCTCTCGCCGACGGTGAAGTTGCCGAACTCCGTGTAGATGTCCGGAACCTGCACACCGTGAGCGTCGCACACGGACTTGATCTGGTACACGATCTCCTCGATCATATATTTGTAGTCATAATCGACCGCCAATGAAGTCTTTATAGGAAGACCTCCTCCGATATTCAAAGAATCAAGGTCCGGACATATCTGCTTGAGGTCGCAGTAGAGGTTCAGGCAGCGCGCCAGTTCGTTCCAGTAGTAGGAGGTGTCCCTGATGCCGGTGTTGATGAAGAAGTGGAGCATCTTCAGCTTGAACTTAGGGTTCTTGCTGATGCCGTTGCGGTAGAACGGAATGATGTCCGAGTATCTGATTCCCAGGCGGGAAGTGTAGAAATCGAATGAAGGCTCCTCCTCGGATGCGATGCGGATTCCGAGCTGCGTAGGGACCTCGATCAGGTCGTCAAGGTCCTCAAGCTCGTTCTTGTTGTCCAGCACCGGGATGATGTCGTGCCACCCCTCGTTGAGCATCGTGGCGATGTTCTGGATGTACTGCGGCCTCTTGAAACCGTTGCAGATGATTATCAGGTTCTTGTCCACGAGCTTGTCTGCCTCCAGTTTGCGGATAAGATCCAGATCGTAGGCGGAGGATGTCTCCAGATGGACATCGCTCTTGAGAGCCTGCTCTATGACAAACTTGAACTGGGAACTCTTTGTGCAGTAGCAATAGTGATGGTCGCCCTCGTAGCTGACCTTTGACATTGCGTTGCGGAACATTCTCTTGGCCCTCTGGATCTGAGATGTGATCTTCGGGAGATAGGTGAGTTTCAACGGCGTGCCATATTCCTTGATGATTCCCATCATATCGATGTCATTGACGAAAAGATTGCCGTCCTCCACTCTGAATTCGTCCTGCGGAAAATCGAAAGTCTGATCCACAAGATCGATGTACTTGTTCTTCATCCTAAAAAAACTGTAAACCTATAATGTTCGACATAAGTAATGATCCGCCGATGATGCCTCATCCGGCTTCGGCGTGCAAATATAGGTACGAAAATTAATATTTTGACCCAAATTTGAAGAAAAATCAGAAAGGGTTGCTATTTTTGTAGAATATGATGGCAAAATCCTCGTTTTTTTCTTTGATGGCCACCCTGGCCACCGCCGCCGCGCTGAGTTTCTCGTGCAGCACTACACGTGTTCTTGAAGAGGGACAGTACCGCCTGGCATCCAACAAGGTGGAAGTCATAGGCGACAGCAAGTTCAACACAAAGAAAGTCGAGTCCTACATCAAACAGAAGCCGAACTCGTACATAATCTTCGGCTGGAATCCGTTCCTGAACCTCTACAACTGGTCCGGCAGGAATCCCGACAAGGCCATCAACCGCCTCATCCGAAGTATCGGGACCGCGCCTGTGGTCTATCAGCCGTCTCAGGTCGAAGCCTCGATCGAGAACATCAACAGGCATCTTGAATATCTTGGCTACTACGGTTCGGACGTGCGGAGCGACATCGAGGTAAAAGGCCGGAAAGTTAATGTTACATATTCAATCACTCTTGGCAAACGGTTCAGGATAGGGGAGATAACCTATTCGGTGCCGGACGGAGAGTTCAAGGAGGATTTCCTTGCCGACACTTCCGCGACCACAGTGCGGTCTGGCGACTACCTCTCCGAGGACGCTTTGGAAAAGGAGACGGAGCGCTGCGCCTCCGCTATGAGACGCAAAGGCTACTTCGGCTTCACGAAGAACTACTTCTCGTTCGAGGCGGATACTCTCAACTCCCCGGACACGGCCGGCCTTCTGATGATGGTCAAGGAATATACCAGAAACCAGACTCCTGAATATGCCCGTCCGCACCGGAAGTATACCTTGGGCGAAGTCTCCATCTCCTACGACAAAGACCTGAGATTCAATGACAAGGTGCTTAGGAATATGTGCACTCTCCATCCCGGAGACCAGTACGATGAGAATGAGGTGAACACGACATATTCCAGGCTTTCCGCATTGAGGATGTTCAGCGGGGTCAATGTCTCACTTAATCCCCGTGACTCTGGAATAGTGGACTGCGACATCAACCTCACCAGATCAAGGATGCAGGGCTTCAAGGTCAATATGGAAGGCTCAACAAACTCGACCGGTCTGATCGGCATATCGCCGCAGCTGAATTATTACCATAAGAACATATTCCACGGTGCCCAGTGGCTGAATCTTGGATTCCTCGGCAATTTCCAGTTCAAGTACGATGACAGGAGCGTCAAGTCCAACGAGTTCGGTGTCTCCGCCGGTCTGAGCTTCCCGGAGTTCCTCGGTCTGCCGAATTCCATATTCAAGGGACCGTCCGTGCCACGCACCGAAATCAACGCTTCATATAACTACCAGAACCGTCCTGAATATACGAGGAATATGATCTCGACATCTTACGGTTATTCTGGATCTCTGCGTAACGGAAGGTTCTTCTATCAGTTCTACCCGATACAGGCCAAGATCGTCAGGCTGACGAATCTCGACCCGAACTTCTACACGACTCTTTCCGGCAACCCGTTTATGAGGGACGCCTACCAGAACCACTTCGATGTCGGCTCCGGTCTCGTGGCCTACTACACGACCAGCACAGCCTTGGTTCCGAAGGAGACCTATGAATATGCCCGTCTGCAACTCGATGCATCCGGCAATGTCCTGAGCCTGTTCAACAAAGCGATGAAAAGTGATGAATATGGCTCCAGGCTTATCTGGAACACTCCATATTCCCAGTACATCCGCACGGAACTGACGTTGGGCAAGACGTTTGTGTTCGGCAAGAATGGAGGGCAAGCCTTGGCGATACGCCTTCTCGGAGGTGTCGGCTACGCCTACGGCAACTCATCCACAATTCCGTTCGAGAAACAGTTCTACAGCGGCGGCGCGAACAGTATGCGTGGCTGGCAGGCCCGTTCCCTTGGCCCGGGCAACTCAAAGGCTGACACGACGTTCGTGATCCCAAGCCAGACAGGTGACGTGAAGTTGGAAGCCAATCTGGAGTACCGTTTCCCGATGTTCTGGAAGTTGTGCGGTGCTGTCTTCACGGATGTCGGCAACATCTGGACCCTGAAAGAGACCGACGGAGACGATGGCTCCCACACCCATTTCGACCTCAAGAACCTCGCCGCCAGCCTTGCCGCCGACTGGGGCATAGGCCTCCGTGTGGACCTTAACTTCCTGATTCTCCGTCTCGATATGGGTATGAAAGTCTATGACCCGTCCCTCGACACCGCCCGCTGGCGCTCCCCGTCCCAATGGCTAAAGAAAGACGGCTACACCCTCCACTTCGGTGTCGGGTATCCGTTCTAGAACATAAACATCTCTGTTTTGATGAGCAAGACACTCGCAATTCCCGAATTTTGCACGTTGCCAAAATTCGGGAATCGGAGGTCTCCGCTCATTATGAAGGATCTATGTGTTTATAGTCTTCAAATGACAACACCTATCGTAACCTCAGTGCGCAGACGTTCTCGACGTGCTGGGTGTGGGGGAACATATCGACCGGCTGGACGGCGGTGATATCGTACTTATCGGCGAAAAGGGCCAGGTCACGGGCCTGGGAGGCCGGGTTGCAGCTTACATAGACCATACGGGCAGGGGAGGCCTCAAGGATGACCTTGGCGACATCCTGATGGATGCCGGCACGAGGAGGATCGAGAATTATCACATCAGGCTGACCGTGCTCATTGATGAAATCACGTCTCAGGACATCCTTCATATCACCGGCGAAGAACTCACAATTAGTGATGCCGTTACCGGCCGCGTTCACCTTCGCATCCTCAATCGCCTCAGGAACATATTCGATGCCAACCACTTTGGCGGCCTTGCCGGAGACGAACTGCGCGATCGTGCCGGTCCCTGTGTAGAGGTCATAGACGATCTCGTTGCCGGTCAACTCAGCGAAATTCCTCGCGACCGAGTAAAGCTTGTAGGCCTGCTCGGAGTTGGTCTGGTAGAACGACTTAGGACCTATGCGGAAAGTCAAGCTTTCCATTGTCTCGCGGATTGTCGGCTCACCCTTGTAGAGAATGCACTCCTGATCACCGATCGAGTCATTCAACTTATTGTTGATGATATAGTAAAGCGATGTGATCTGAGGAAACGCTTCAGCAATGGCATCCAGCATTTTCTCCCTGTCCTCACGGTTCTCGTAGAAGAAGCACATTATCACCATCAGGTCGCCCGTGTCGGTCGTGCGGATGAACATATTCCTGACATAGCCCACGTTCTGACGGATGTCAAAGAAATCCAGACCGTTTTCGACAGCATACTTCTTGATGAAAAGCCTGATGTCATTGGACGGATCCTTCTGAAGGTAGCAGTGCTTGATGTCCAGCACCTTGTCGAAGAACTTACCTACGTGGAATCCAAGTCCCATACGGTCGTTCTCCGGAACGCTCTCAATGTCCTCGTCCTTCAGCAGCCATCTTTTCGATGAGAAAGTGAATTCCAGCTTGTTACGATAGTACTGGATCTTGTCTGACGGGATTGTCGGGCGGATCTCCGGCACATTAAGATGACCGATACGTACCAACTGGTCATAAACCTGTTGACGCTTGGCCTCAAGCTGCATCGGATAGGGGAGAGGCTGCCATTTACAGCCACCGCAAACCCCGAAATGCTGACAGAACGGCTCCAGACGATCCTTTGACGGAGTCACGATCCTCTCGACAAAACCTTCATAATAATTCTTGCTCTTTTTGGTGACACGGATGTCAACCACATCACCCGGAACAGCGAACGGCACAAACACAACGACACCGTTCCAATGCGTAAGTGCCTTGCCTTCAGCTGCACAGGCCTCGATCGTAATGTTCTCTAACAGGAGATCTACTCTTTTTCTTCCCATAAATATTCCCACTCAGCCGCAACCGGCGTTATATTAATTGTCAAACTCGTGGAACAAGGACTGTGAGATGTTGATCATAAAGTCTCCCATAGCCTCAAGCTCCGCCAACATATCAAGGTAATAGTTGATGGAGAGGAACTTGTCCGCTCCTTTCTCAATCTGGAGAATGCCTTCGTCACGAAGAGTGTCCCTCGTCTCGTTGATCTTGTCCTCGGCATTGTAGGCATTGCTGATGTCCTTAAGCTCACCATCCACAGCAAGTCTCATATTCGAGACCATCACAGCGAAAGCCTGATTGACCTTGCCGATCAGCAGGTTGACCTTGCTTATAGTCTCATCATCGAAATCAAGTTTATGGACACGCAGGCGGGAAAGCAGACGGCTGATGTTCTCACAACTGTCGCCAAGACTCTCTAACTCGCTGATCACACGGTAGATGACCTTGACCTCTCGTGCCTCGTGATCGTTCATAGACTCTGTCGTGAGGCTGTTCAGGAACGCTGCGATCTCATATTCAAACCTGTCCGTCACCTCCTCGCACTTGACCAGTTTCTGCCGATATTCCTCAAACTTGTCCGGATCCTTTTCATTCACAGCCAGTTTTACATACTGGAAGCCATCCTGGGCAGTCACTGCGAAGTTCACAGCCTCCTTGTACGCCTGTTCGATTGAGATTGAAGGAGTTCCGAAAAGTCTGCCGCTGCCGATGAACTTCAGATGGAAGTCCCCTTTCTCAGGCGCCGGCTCCTTGATCCACTTCGTCAGCAAATCAGCGAACGGCTTGCGGAACCAGACCAGAACCAATGTCGAAATGGTGTTGAACAGGGTGTGGACACAAGCGATGCCGAATACCGCGGTCATCTGAGAATCAAGACCAAACAAAGAAACCAGTCCAAGATTGATCTTTATGAATATATTAAAGAATATCAGCACAAAGACAGCGCCGGCCACATTGAACACGGTGTGGGCGAGCGCGGCCCTTCGCGCCTGGACACCAGCTCCGCTGGCGGCGATATTGGCTCCGATAGTGGTTCCGATGTTCTCTCCGAGAACCATAGCGGCGGCCATCGGGAACGGCAGCCAACCAAGGTAGGCAAGCACCATCGTAAGGACAACCGTGACGCTGGATGACTGGAGGATGAATGTGACGACAACGCCGATAAGCATAAATATCAACACGGAACCGATTCCGTGCGAAGCCAGTCCGGCGATTGACCCGGCGATCTGAGGAACAGTGTCAATAGCTGGTATTGAGGACTTTATGTAAATCAGTCCAACGAAAACCAGTGACAATCCCAAAACTGCCTGACCGATGTTCTTGACCAGTGATTTCTTCATAAGTGTCATCACGAAACCGGCTCCAAGCAGCACAAACGCCAGAACCGTCACATCAAGCCAGAACCCGGTAGCCGCTATGATCCAAGCGGTTATGGTCGTACCGATGTTGGCGCCCATTATAACGCAGATGCCTTGTTTAAGCGATAGGGTAGCGACGCTCACAAGGCTGGCCACCAATATTGTCGTGGCGCTTGACGACTGGACGACAGCGGTGATTCCGGCGCCGGAAAGGATCTGCTTGAACGGCGTGCCTGAGGTCATCCATTTCTCGAAACGCCTGAGCCTATCGCCGCAGGATTTCTGAATTCCTGTGCTGAGCATCTCTAGTCCGAAGACGAAGAGCGCCAAAGCACCAAGAAGCGTCAGTAGTTGCAAAATCATATAGGGTAGTGTTTACAATACGTTCAACTTAACATAATCCGAATTGTATAACAGAATAGGCGAGTACCGTTACACAAGGGAAACTATTGATTCAGAATCGAATTTGGCTGGTGAGAATCCTTGTCTGAATGTAATTCCGTCACCGAGAATCTCAAATCCGGCCGTGGTTGCCATCTCGTTCAGCAATCGAACACTGGCGGCTGCCCAAGTGAACGATCCGAAGGCAAAGAATCGTCTGTTCTTGACCAATCTGTCACAGATTGCCTCCATCAACTGACGGACCGGCGGCAATATTCCGTTGTTATAGGTCGGTGAGCCAAGAATCACAGTGTCATACTTGAACACGTCACGCAAAGCGAACGAATAACTTTCCTCATTCAGATTGTGGAGCGTGAACGGAATGTTATGGTTCTTCAAGGATTCAGCCAACGCCAGAGCAGCCTTCTCGGTGTTGCCGTACATCGAGCCGTAAGCCAGGCAGACACCGTGCTCCAAAGGTTCATAACGGCTGAACTTGTCGTACAGTGAGACGATTTCAGGAATATGATTCTCCCAAACCGGGCCGTGAGTGCTGCAAATCCGGCATATCTCCAAACCGGAAAGCTTTTTTAATGCGGCCTGAACCGGGGCGGCATATTTCCCGACGATGTTCGAGTAATACCTTGTCATCTCGTCTTTATATTCATTGAATATGTTTGACTGCGAGTCTATTACGCCTTCCGGGAAGGTTCTGAACGTGCCGAAGGCGTCACCGGAGAACAGGGTTTTCTCCTCAGGGCACCACGTCACCATCGTCTCCGGCCAGTGAACCATCGGAACCATAAAGAACTGAAGGCTTACGCTCCCGAGCGGAAGGGTCTCCCCTTCCTTTATCACCTTGATATTGTCGGTCAGACCTTGGTAACCTTCGATCATCGGCACAGCTTTGGCGTTTGTAACTATCGTACAATCAGGATATTCATTCCTAATCACGCTTTGGAGTGCGCTGTGGTCCGGCTCCATATGATTTACTACAAGATAGTCAATCTTCCTGTCCCCTATCTCGGCCTTGATGTTGGCAAGAAACTCGTCTCTAAACGCCACAGCAGCTGTGTCGATCAAGGCAATTTTCTCATCCTCAACCAGATAGGAATTATAGCTGACGCCAAAAGGAAGCGGCCACTGCCGCTCGAAGAGTTTGGTCTGGCGGTCGTTCACGCCAACAAAACTGATTCTTTCAGATAGTCTCATCTTATCAAAAATATGTTCTGCCATTGCGCCTATATGTGGCATTTGGCAAGTAATAGACAAATTTACGAAACTTATTCCGCTTTTTCTTAAATTTGCGTTCGGTTAGGCTGAAAAATAGCGGCCAATCCGCATTAACACAAATGTTACCCAATTAAACATTATTGTTTTTCATATTAATTGAACGATATTTAACTAATTATGTCGGATATTTATCAAAGAACGGGACAAAGCGCTATGCTTCCCCCTCTTCCAGAGCGGATGAGACCAAAAAATCTGTCTGAATATGTCGGACAGAGGCATCTTGTGGGTGAAGGATGCATCCTTAGAAAGATGATCGAGAACGGGAATCTGTCCTCTTTCATCCTATGGGGGCCTCCGGGTGTCGGGAAAACCACTTTGGCCGGGATAATCGCCCAGACTTTGTCAAGGGACTTCTACACCCTCTCGGCGGTCAGTGCAGGAGTGAAGGATGTCCGTGATGTCATCGACAAGGCAAGAGGAGCATCCGTGTTTTCCAACGGAGCGGCGCCTATCCTGTTCATAGACGAGATACATCGCTTCAACAAGGCCCAGCAGGATGCCTTGCTTGGCGCGGTCGAGAACGGCACGATTGTCCTGATAGGAGCCACGACCGAGAACCCGTCATTCGAAGTGATCACCCCGCTTCTGTCCAGATGTCAGGTTTTTGTCCTGAAATCATTGGAAGTCAACGACCTTCAGATGCTTTTGGACAGAGCCTTGAAAAATGACGTGCTGCTGAAGGAAAAGAATATTGAAGTCAAGGAAACCGAGGCTCTGTTCCGTTACAGTGGAGGCGACGGCAGGAAACTGCTTAACGTCCTTGAGATCGTCATAGACTCCTTCGCCGGCAAGGAATCACACATAGTCATTGACAACGAGACTGTTACCGGTTGCATTCAGGAGAATCTGGCGATTTACGACAAGGATGGCGAGATGCACTACGACATCATCTCGGCGTTCATCAAATCAATCAGAGGCTCTGACCCGAACGCCGCTGTCTATTATCTGGCAAGGATGCTGAACGGCGGAGAGGATCCGTTGTTTATCGCAAGAAGACTCTGCATCTCGGCCGCCGAGGATGTCGGACTTGCCAACCCGAACGCGATGCTGCTTGCGAACTCGTGCTTCCAGATTGTCCATCAGATCGGTATGCCGGAAGCCAGAATCCCGCTTTCCGAAACCACAATCTTCCTTGCAAGCTCTCCTAAAAGTAACGCTGCGTATCTTGCGATAAACAAAGCTATTGAAACCGCAAACAAAGACAAGACGGCACCCGTGCCGCTATACCTGCGAAACGCACCGACCAAACTTATGGAGGAACTTGGATATGCGGACGGTTATAAATATGCCCATGACTATCCCGGTCATTTCGCGGATCTGGAATTTATGCCGACAGGCCTTGAAGGCACAATATTCTACGAGCCGGCGCCTAACCCTCAGGAAGACAGGCTGAAAGCCTATCTTGAAGCCTGCTGGCCAAAGTACTACACAAAAAAGTAATACAGTTTACTATTTTTTCACTAAATTTGTGTCACGTTAATATAAAAAATAATGGTAACTGAGATCCTTATTCTGCTCGCCGGGCTTGCACTGGTCGTGCTTGGCGCCGACTGGCTTGTGGACGGCTCATCAACTATCGCAAGGAAAGCCGGGTTGAGTGAATTCGTGATAGGTTTGACTATAGTCGGCATCGGGACATCGACACCGGAACTTGTAGTCAGCCTGACAGGAGCCTTGAAAGGCAACGCCGACATTGCGATAGGTAACATAGTAGGTTCTAACATATTCAACACACTTTTCATACTCGGCTTCACCGCGCTTATAAGGCCGATCTCAATGACACGTGACAATGTCAAGACCGATATCCCGCTCAACATCATCACCACAGTTCTCCTGATCATATTCGGAATGCACTTCACGCTGTTTGGGATAGGCAACGACAACACGTTGTCAAGATTGGACGGCGTTATTTTCCTTATACTTTTCGCCGCTTATATGTACTGGTCCTTCAAGTCCGGGAAGGCTGAAGAGACCAAGGATTCAGCGGAGCCTGAAAGCGGAAAATTATGGGTGGCTATCCTGATGGTCCTGGGAGGATTGGCGGCTTTGATTTTCGGAGGCGACAAGTTCGTGGACAGCGCTACAAATATAGCCAGGATGCTGAACATCAGCGACAAGTTCATCGCGGTAACCATCCTCGCGGGCGGTACTTCGATGCCGGAACTCGTCACCTGTGTGGTGGCGGCGGCAAAGAAGAAAGGGCAGCTGGCTCTCGGGAATATCCTTGGCTCGAACATCGGCAATATCCTCATGATTCTGGGCGTTTCCGCTGCCGCCTACAAGCCGCAGCCCGGCTCCCCGTCAGGTCTGTCATTCTCAGGAATGACATTCGTCGATCTCGGAATATTGCTGCTCGGGGCCTTGCTGATCTGGGTAAGCGCGTTCACACGCAAAGGCCGGAAGCTGGACAGAGTCGAAGGGAGCATACTGCTCGCTTGCTTCGCGGGGTATATGACATGGCTGCTGATAAACCTGTAATGAATATATTAACACACAATAACGATGAAATTCAAACCAACAAATTACCAGCTTGTGAACGTCGGTTCCGGGAGAATATTCCAGGATGCCGGTTGGACATTGGCTGATCCGGAGGCTTCCGCGCCATCACTGGTAAGGGCCGTGTATGAGAATGAGAAGTTTACTCCACGTGACGACCTCAAAGGGCTTTACAGATACGCCGAATGGCTTCCGATCAACAGAACGCTGAAAAATTCACACGCTCCTGTTACCTACAAGAGCAAGGGACTCGCCGAGCTTCTCGGGATGGAGAACCTGTACATTACCCTGTCCGGCTACGTTCCAAAGCGTGGTGCCAAGATGGAGACCTGCTCTTTCAAGGAGACCGAGGCGTTCTCTGTCTGCGCAAGGCTGCCGAAAAACGACAAGCACATCCTTGTGGTGCAGTCCGCCGGCAACACGGCCAGGGCTTTCGCTCGTGTCTGCTCCGACAACGACATTCCGATCGTGATCTGCATTCCTAACGACAACATCAGCGACCTGTGGTTCCTGAAAAGGCTCAAACCTTGCGTGAAGGTCATCGCAACCCCAAACGGCACAGACTATTACGATGCCATCGCCCTTGGAGAGAAGCTTTGCAAGGATTCCCGTTATCTGGCCGAAGGCGGTGCGAAGAACATTGCCAGAAGGGACGGAATGGGAACTACCCTGCTAAGTGCCGTAGAGACCATCGGACGTATTCCTGACGCATATTTTCAGGCAGTCGGCAGCGGAACCGGCGCGATCGCCGCTTGGGAAAACGCATGCAGGCTTGCCAAGGACGGTCGTTTCGGCGAGAACAAGATGAGGGTTTACTGCGCTCAGAACGCTCCTTTCACCCTTATGTACGATTCCTGGAAAGCCGGATCAAGAGACCTTGTGCCGATCACTCCGGAAGAGTCCAGAAAGAGCGCCGAGGTGATCCTCGCGAAGGTTCTTTCCAACAGAAAGCCGCCGTACAGCCTTGCCGGAGGCCTGTTTGACACACTCAAGGAGTCCAACGGCGACTTCTTCAAGGTCACCAACGATGACATTGTCTATTGGATGCTCCAGTTCTTCAACAAAGAGGGCTACGACATATTCCCGGCCGCCGCTTCCGCTGTGTCAGCTTTGAAGAAAGCTCTTGACGAGGGTACAGTCAAAAAAGACGAGACCGTTATGCTGAATATCACAGGTGCCGGAATGCTAAACGCCACAAGCAAAGGCTTTGAGCTGAAGAAGCCGGATCTGATCCTCAGCACAGAGCTTTCCGCAGAGGAGGTCATCGCCAGTGTGGATCGGCTGTTTTAATTCGTGAGATATTTCGCCTCGATGGAGGCAGTTACATTTCTTTCAGCACGTTGAGCGTCCCGGTTTTAATTCGTAAGATATTTCGCCTCGATGGAGGCAGCAAAAAACTGAATTTCAAATTTTGCACGTTACCAAAATTTGAAATTCAGTTTTTCTGCTGCTTGAAAGGCCCTGGCAAAACAGAAATAAGACACATAACAAAAATGTTTACATAGATAACTAATTTGTTTCAATCATTATAAAACAAGCGAATATCAAATAAGCAGCATAGTGAACAAAAAAACGCCGCGTTCAGAAAATAAAAATTCCCAAATTTTGGTAACGTGCAAAATTTGGGAATTTTCTATTTTTGAACGCCCTATCTTGAAGGGATTGATGCGCTAATTTTTGCAACAGAGTCGCTTCGACAGGCTCAGCGACCAATGAGCACACCGATGGTTGAGCTACTGTCGAACAACAGGCGGCCCAGCGCCGAAGTTATTCCTGGCGAAGCGGCTCACCAGAAACGAGACGCTCCTTGGACTCGACCGGATTGGAATAGATGCGAAGGAAGATGTCACGAAGTTCGGCACGGTTGAGACGACGCTCGACCTTATCCAACCGATGCTCAGTATATTCCGTAAACTTCTCAACATCCTCCGGAGTATAAAGCTCCGCATACTTATAACTATGATTTACAAGGTCATAAGCGATGTAGTTAGTCTTCCAAAGCTGATAGCCGGCGATGATCCTCTTGTCAACAGCGTGTCTGATGGCCTGATAACGGTCATTCTTGTCGCAATGCGAAGCCAACTCGATCTCGTCAGGAGTTATCGGCAGACCGAAGTTGAGATGCACGTCACCCTTCTGCTGGCGGATACCCATAACAATACTGTGCATATCCTCGGTGCGCGTCTTGACATATTTCTGAGTCCTGGAAATCAAGATCTCACGAGCCTTGCGGACATCGCATGGCTCATATTCATAAGAGATGCTGAGAGGAACGATGTTCAGCTCGGAAAAATTCTCTTTGAACGATTTCGTGCCGCTCATATCCAACATCTTCAGCAGGCCCTGCTCCGTAGTGTCGATCCCGTCTTTTGTGCGGCCCTGCCTCTGTGCCAACCAGATAGAAGATTTACCGGAAGTGATGGTTTGACGGATGTATTTAGACAGAATCTGCGAGGACAGATAGAGTTCCCTTGCCGAAATCCCGCGGATCACCCGGATCATCCTGTTGGAACGGAGCAGATATTCAACGGTCTTGCTCTGCTTGATGAGGTTGTCACCGACACAGATCTCCGTCATCGGGATGCCGTTCCTGAAAAGCACCTGTTGGGTGATGGCCGGATCAAGGATGATGTCCCTGTGATTGGACATCGCAAGGAATTTTCCTTTGATCTCCTTGATATAACTGATGCCGTCATAGGAGAAGTTGTGGATTGTGTTATCCATAACCCAGGACACAGCCTTGTTCATCACAATTTCCTGGAACTCATCGATATTATGCACACTCTTCAATGCGTTCCGAAGGAAAAAGATCGGCTCGTCAGGGAAAAGATATTCGGAAATAGCCAGCACAGCGGGATGATTCGCGACCTTGTTCAAGGCCTCGACCGCCTCAGCATCGTTGTAAGGACAGATGCTTTCGAATTCAGATGAATCAGCCATAATAAATCATCGTTAGTAATATTTGCAAATGTAAGCAATTTACTTAACATTCGCAAAGGCTTGTAACCATCAATCCACAAAGGACTTAAGAAGTACGGCGGAAAAGAAGCGAGCTGTCGCCGTAGCTGAGGAACCTGAAGCCGTGCCCGAGAGCATAGTCATAGATGGTCTTCCAGTCACCGCCTACAAACGCTGAAATCAGCAGAATCAGAGTGCTTTCCGGTTGGTGGAAATTTGTTATCAAAAGATCGACAAGCCTGAAACGGAAGCCCGGCACAATGATGATTCTTGTGCCAACCTTAAGCTCATTCAGCCCGTTGTTCTCCAAATAAGAGATTATGGCGTCCAACGACTCTTCCAATGAATATGAATATTCACGCTCATAAGGAGCCCACTGGCCCACATCCTCCGGCTTGCCTTTCTCGATGCAGCTTACACCGACATAGTACAATGATTCCAGAGTACGTACGGAAGTCGTACCGACCGCAATCAGCTTGCCTTTATTGGCCTTTATGCGCTTGAGAAGGTCAAGAGTGACCACAAACGGCTCCCTGTGCATCGGATGATCAGCCACATCCGAACTCTTGACCGGAAGGAAAGTGCCGGCTCCGACGTGAAGGCAGACATTCTCACAGTCAATGCCCTTGGCGGCGATATTGTCCAATACAGACTGCGTGAAATGCAGTCCGGCCGTAGGAGCTGCCACGGAGCCGCGGATATGAGCATACAAGGTCTGATAGCGCTCTGTGTCAATCGATTCTGTCTCACGATTGAGATACGGAGGTATCGGGACTGTGCCGCACAGTTCCAGCACTCTGGAGAAAGGGATCCCGCCATCCCAGAAAAACTCCACAATACCGGTCTCACCGTTACGCTCGACAAGGCTGGCCTTCAATCCCATCGCGGAAATAGCCTCATCACTATCCGGATTATACAAGGAAAGAACGTCATTCTTCCAGCGCTTAGCATTCCCGATCACACATTTCCAACGACAACGCTCCGTCGCGGCGAAAGCGGTGTTATATTCAGGAGGATTGACAGGCTCAAGGCAGAAGATCTCGATGTGCGCACCAGTCTCACGCTGAAAATGAAGCCTGGCTGGCACAACCTTGGTGTCATTGAATATCATAAGAGAGCCGGAAGGCAAGAGAGAGGGAATATCCTTGAATATGTACTCGCAGACATCGCCGTTATCATAGCGCAGAAGCTTTGAGGCATCCCGCTCCGCAAGCGGATATTTCGCAATCCGCTCGTCAGGAAGTGGGTAGTTGTAATCCTCAATTTTTATAGAAGGTATCATCTCGTTGAGATTTTAAAATTCCATACAAAGTTAACCTAAGTATAAGAAATATCAAATTCTCGGAGAAGTCACATTTCTAAACATTTTAACAGTCAAAACGGGTTTACAAAACTCAAAGCGCTATTTACTTTTGTAAACATAGCCGGCAAGGGTGAAACAAATTACTTTTGTGCAATAAGGGATAGTAATCAACATAATTTATAGTCTGCAATATATTGATTATCTGATTGTTTATTGAATTTTAATAAAATTCACATATAGGTATTGAGTGTAAATTCGGGATTTAATCGTTAGTTTACAGTAATTCTCTATATAAATACAAGAGTATTTATATTCTTTATCAATTAATTATATTCACTCATTGAAATTTATTTCTAATTAAGTTACGTATTATATGTATTCCATTTCACTTTTGTAACAATCATCTTTTAGTTGATTTTTACAACTTATTATGTTATTTTTGTAAACAAATCACTTTTGTAATGAACAATAGATTGCAGCGATTTTTGGATGCCGAGAATATCACACAGTCGCAGCTTGCGGAAAGATTAGGTGTGGCCAAGGCCAGCATATCACATATTCTTGCGGGAAGGAACAAGCCGGGGTTTGATTTCATACAAAGTATGGCTCAAAACTATCCCGACCTGAATCTTGATTGGCTGATCGCAGGAAAGGGTAAAATGTACAAGAGTCAGAATTCCCCTCAAGCGCCACAACTCTCCGAGGAGCCGCGATTGTCCACCACAGGCAAGGACAGCGGCCGATTATTCGATTCTCAAGAGCCAGATTTGTTTCCAGAAGAGCCGGAAACTATTGATAATAAGCCTCAAACAGAGCAAGTCTCCCCTGCCGAATCCAAACCAGACACGCCAAGGATCACAAAGATTCTGATTTTCTATGACAACGGAACGTTCAAGGAGATCGATTGACGGAATGTTTGAGAAGAAATCCCTTCTGTGTTCTGCTGATTTTGTCTAAATTTGTCGTCACAAACCTTGGTGTGGAAAACCAAGGCAAGTGCAGAAAAACATCAATGAATATGTACAGACAACTCATCAGGCCGATTTTGTTCAAATTCTCACCGGAAACGGCGCATAATCTCACTTTCAAAGGACTCGGACTTCTACGGCGGATTCCTTTCGCCGGAAAACTGATGAAGCTGATTTACAGCCACAAGACTCCATCGCTGTCAAGGAATGTGTTCGGGATCAATTTCCCGTCGCCCGTCGGTCTGGCCGCCGGTTTGGACAAGAACGGAGAGTTTTACAACGAGCTGTCGTGGTTCGGATTCTCGTTCATCGAGATCGGTTCCCTGACTCCGGAGGCTCAGCCGGGCAATCCCAAGCCTCGACTGTTCAGGCTCCCGCAGGACAACGCTATCATAAACAGGATGGGGATCAACAACAAAGGCATCCAGAACGCGATCAGACATATTCAAAAGGATCCGCCAAAGACGATTATCGCGGCGAGCATAGCGAAGAACAGCACCAGCGCCTCGGACGAAGACACCATCGCTGACTACAAGAAGGCGTTCTCGTATATGTACGACTTTGTGGATATGTTCACGATCAATGTCTCCTGCCCGAATGTTCACGGCCTGCAGAATCTTCAGGACGTGTCATACCTGTCGGATATTCTCGATCCGTTGCTGGATTTAAGGATATGCTACGATGCCTATAAGCCGATTCTGGTCAAGGTCTCCCCTGACATTCCGACAGAGGAACTTGACGAAATCCTGAAATACTGTATGCAATCAGGAATCGACGGAATCGTGGCCGGCAACACGACCAGATCCCGTGACGGGCTCACGACAAACAAGGATAGAATAGAGAAAATCGGCAACGGAGGGCTCTCCGGAGCTCCTTTGTACGAGAAAAGCCTCGCTATGGTCAAGCATATTCATCAGTTCACGTCCGGAAGGCTGCCGGTAGTGGGTGTCGGTGGAATAATGTCGCCGGAGCAGGCCAAGGAAATGCTAGACGCCGGAGCGAGTCTGATAGAGATCTACACCGGTTTCATCTACGAAGGACCTTCAATAGTGAAGAAGATCAACAAATACCTTGAAAACAATAGTTTGACAAAATAAAATCTGAATATGGCAAACGCATCGATCTGTACTATCGGCGACGAGATTCTGATCGGCCAGATAGTGGACACCAATTCCTCGCATATATCCCAGGCGCTTGAGGAGATTGGCGTGAAAGTCACAAGAATGACTTCATTCGGGGATGACCACGACGAGATTGTCTGCAATCTAACAAACGAACTCACTCACAACGAGATAGTCATAACTACCGGAGGTCTTGGTCCAACCAAGGACGACATCACGAAAGCGGCTTTGGCGGAGATTTCCGGAAGCAAGGGTTATGTGGTGAATGAAGGCCAGCTCAAGATGGTCCACGAGATCCTTCACGCAAGGGGACTTGATGTTCTGGACATCAACAAGGCTCAGGCGCTCGTCCCGGACACTTGCGAAGTGATTGTCAACCACCTCGGCACGGCGCCGATTATGGTGTTCCGCTTCCCTAAGGAAAGATACGGACATCAGGCCTCTCTCTATGCCCTGCCAGGCGTTCCGTTTGAAGCGGTCGGGGCGATTCCTGATGTGATCAAGGACGTTAAGGAGCACAACCCACTTACGGACATATTCCATAAGTGCGTGATGGTCTTCGGGTTGGCTGAATCCGCGCTTTCCAAGGAAATTGAGTCTTGGGAGGACAGTCTGCCGGAGGATATGCACCTTGCCTACCTGCCTAATCATTTGACAGGAGTCCGTCTCAGGCTTTCAATTTACGGTGGAGACAAGGATGAGGAGGAAAGGCGCATTGATGAGCAGTTCGCGCGTCTCAGACCGATTTTGGGAGACAAGATATATTCCTACAATGATGACACGCTGGAGAACGCCGTTGGAGCCTTGTTCCGTGGCTCAGGGATGACCCTCAGCGCGGCCGAGTCCTGCACCGGAGGCAAGATTTCCTCCTTGATCACCTCTGTTCCCGGGGCTTCTGAATATTACCTCGGCTCCGTCACATCCTACGCCATCCCAGTCAAGGAAAAAGTCCTTGGAGTTCCGGAGGCCACAATCAATGAATATGGAGTTGTAAGTTCCGAAGTGGCGGCGGCGATGGCTGAAGGGGCCAGAAATTTGACCGGGAGCACTTATGCTGTCTCGACCACAGGATTGGCAGGGCCCGGAGGCGATGAGCATAATCCAGTAGGCACTGTATGGATCGGAATCGCAGGCCCTAACGGGACGAAAACCGTCAAAAAGGTCTATAAGAACGACAGGAAAAGGAATATTGAGAGATTCGCTGCGGCCGCGCTCGATGAACTCAGGTTATTTATGCTCAGCGACCGCAAATAACTGAAAATAAATAGCGATAACAAATTTGTTTACCAAGCAAACATTTTTGTTATCGCTATTATTGTGGCTATTTGTAGGCTATTTGGCAGTCAAAGAGGTCACGTCATTGAACACTCTTAGGAAATTCTTGCCAGCGACCTTCTCTATCTGATCATCGGTATAGCCACGGCTTGACATCTCGTCAAAGATCACTCCGATTTTTGAGATGTTCTCAAGTCCGGCTGGAGTAACCTCGATGCCGTCGAAGTCGGTTCCGATTCCGACACTGTCTATACCCGCCACCTTAACGGCGTGGTCGATGTGATCCACCACGTCCTTATAGGAAGGTCTTGGCAAAGCGGCAAACTCATCCAGCACAGCGTTCCAAGCGGCGGCCTTTTCCGGATTCAACGGATCGTTGATCCAGTCCTGCTCGGTCCAGCTCTTGGACTCCAGTCCGGAATCCGCCAGAGTCTTGGCGAACGCATCCGAAAGGAATACCGGATAGAAATTGATTTGGATCACGCCGCCTTTGTCAGCAAGCGCGCGCAGCATCTCATCGGACATATTCCTTCTGTGGTGAGCCAAGGCACGACAGCAGGAATGTGTGGAAACAATCGGAGCACGGGAATATTCAAGGACATCGTAGAAAGTCTCATCCGAGGCGTGAGCGACATCGACGATCATTCCGAGGCGGTTCATTTCCGCCACCACTTCCCTGCCGAACGGGCTCAATCCGTGCCAACGCTGCCCCTGCGCGGCGGAGTCCGCTATTTCATTGTCACCGTTATGGGTCAAGGTTATGTACCGTACCCCAAGCTTATGAAAAACCCTGAGCAAAGGGAGCGACTTTTGGATCGGAGCCCCGTTCTCCATACCTATGAATATGGAAATGAGTCCTTTAGCCTTATTCCTCAAAGCGTCATCCGGCGAGAATGCAAGTGAGGCGATCCCGGAATTGGCTTCAACGGCATCGTAGATCCGGCCGATCATTTCCAAAGCGTAGCGTGTGGCCGCGTCTGGCTGTAGGTCGGCGGATGTGTATAAAGCGAAGAAAGAGGCATCGACCCCGCCGGCCTTAAGCTTCGGCAGATCGACATGCCCCCTTTCATTGTCAATTCCGATGTCGCGTCCCCGCATCATCATCGTGGGTGTGTCGCAATGAGAATCCAGGACGAACATGATTACTTACGGGTTACAGTCGCATTCTGGATCTTCACGATCTTGATCACAGGATCTCCTGAGTAGCAGACACTTGCGCCTTTGCCGAGGTCGAGCGAAAGATTTTTGCCAGGAGTTACGGTAAGATCCGCACCATCCAATGACACGGTCACATCATCCACAGACACCGTGACCGCATCAATCTTTGAAGATCCTCCTTTACCAGTGACTTTCAAAGAGTTGGCTTTGCCGGAAAGGGATAGTTTGGCACTGTTGTCAGTAGCGACGGAAGCCGTTTCGCATTGACCGTTGACGGCAAGGTCAGCTGAGCCAGAGTTGTTGATGTTCAAAGTTTTCGTTGAATACTCCAGAACAACCGTAGCACTTCCGTCCGCATTGACAGTTATATTGTCAGCAGCCTTGACATTTAAAGAGGACAACTTGGCCTTTTTGTTAACGGAAATCACAGCAGACTCCGCGTTCACGTTAAGATTGGCTATGCTTGAATTGCCGGATAGATCCATTTTGAATTTGCCGGAATTCAGACTATTGCTTGATGAGAACGTACAGTCATCATTCAAAGTGATTGAGTTAAGTGACGAGACATAAATAGTGGCTTCAAGTACAGGTCCTTCAGAATTCTTACCCTTGAAGGATTTCTTGACTTCCTTAGGAATTGACTTGTCATCAAGCCCGATGTAAAGTATGCCGGCTTTAACGTAGCATTCAAGATAACTCTCAAGGGCATCGCTTACTTTGAATTTGGCATTATAGCCATCCTTTTCAACCAATGTGACCTTGAAGCCGTCCGACACTGAGATGGCATCAAACTCTGAATATTCATGTTCGATGGTCCTGGTCTGCGCGACGGAAACCGCAGATGTTAAAGCAATGGCGGAAATCGCCATAAATAAAGATTTGATATTCATAACCTTTATAAATTAAATTTTCCTATTCATCAATTTTTTCCATCAAGGATTCCCACTCCGCTGTCTTGTGGTCAAGCTCGCGTTTGTCCTCAAGGTAGGTTCTGGTGAGCTCCATTATGTCATCACCAGGCCCGGGATTGGAGAGAATCTTCTCGATGTCCTTCATCCTCGCCTCGACCTTGCCGATTTCTGACTCAAGGAATTCGACCCTGTGCCGAATCCTGCGGATTTCCTTGGAATCACTCCGTCTTTGTTCGAATTCCTTCTGGGCCTGTTCCTTTCTGACAGAATCAACCTCATTCTTTGCATCGGGTACCGCAGACACTTTGGGAGAGAAACGCCTCTCCAACTCCTGAAGATTCTCTATCTTCCTCTCTTCCAAGAACTCATGGACACTTCCAAGATGCTCCTTGACCTTTCCGTCACGGAACTCATACATCTTGTCAACCAAGCCTTCAAGGAAATCACGGTCGTGTGAGACCACAATCAGCGTGCCATCGTACGCCTTCAGAGCCTGTTTGAGAATATCCTTGGACTTGATGTCCATGTGGTTGGTCGGCTCGTCAAGCGCCAACACATTGTATGGCTGGAGCATAAACTTTGCCATTCCAAGCCTTGCGCGCTCGCCGCCTGACAGGACACTTACCTTCTTGTCGATGTCCTCACCACGAAACAGGAACTGAGCCAGAATGTCACGAAGCTTGTTCCTTACATCTCCGACCGCTATGTTGTCAAGGGTCTCCCACACGGTAAGATTACGGTCAAGGATGTCCTCCTGATTCTGAGCGTAATACCCGATAGAAACATTGTAGCCGGTCTTGGCCTCACCGCTGATAGGCTGCAACTCCCCCATTATCACACGCATAAGGGTAGTCTTACCCTCACCGTTGCGTCCGATCAAGGCGACCTTCTCTCCCCTTCTGACCTCTATCTCAGCGTTCCTGAAGACGACCTTCTCCGGATAGCCGACTGTCAGATCCTTGCCTTTGAAGACAATGTCTCCGGAACGCGGAGCCGGCGGGAACTTAACCGTCAGCGTGACGTTGTCAGTCTCGTCAATCTCCACTCTGTCAAGTTTTTCGAGCTGCTTGATGCGGGACTGTACCTGATTTGATTTCGTAGGCTTGTAGCGGAAACGGTTGATGAAGTCCTCCGTCTTCTCGATCATCTTCTGCTGGTTCTCATAGGCCGCCATCTGCTGCGCGAGCCTTTCCTTGCGCAACTCGACGTACTTGCTGTACGGAACCTTGTAGTCATGAATATGCCCGAGCATGATCTCTACCGTGCGGTTTGTCACGGTGTCAAGGAACCGCCTGTCATGCGAAACGAGGAGCAACGATCCCCGATGACTTTTAAGATAATCCTCCAGCCATTCGATTGATTCTATGTCAAGATGGTTCGTAGGCTCGTCCAGAAGCAGGACATCCGGCTCGGACAGCAGGATCTTCGCCAGCTCTATGCGCATATTCCACCCTTGGCTGAACGTCTCGGTCTTTCGCCCGAAATCCTCATCCTTAAAGCCAAGGCCTAAAAGCGTCTTCTGGGCAAGAACCTCCGGAGGCTCCGACTGACTCATAGCCATAGCGTCTGTCAAGTCATTCAGTCGGTTGATCAAAGAAAGGTATTCATCTGACTCATAGTCAGTTCTCTCAGCCAGTTGGGCGTTCACGCTGTCAAGTTCGGCTTGAATCTCTGTGATGTGGTCAAAAGCGGTCAATGTCTCCTCCATCACGGTTCTCCCCTTGTGGTGTTCCATGATCTGAGGCAGGTAGCCGATACGCAGATCGTTCGGCTTGTCGATGCTTCCGGATGTCGGAGACTGAAGCCCGCAGATCAGTTTCATGATCGTGGACTTCCCCGCTCCGTTTTTGCCGACAAGACCGATCTTGTCCTTCTCACTGATGTGGAAATCTATACTGTCCAAAAGTGTGTAGCCACCGTAGGCCACAGTCAATCCATTAATTGAAATCATTTACGCCTCCTCCTTAATCTCTTCAAGCGCATCTTCCGGCCGTGCCGGTTTACAGCACATCACGCAAACCTCGTACAAAATCAGCAAAGGAGCGGCGGCGATCAACATCGACATCGGATCCGCGGGTGTTATGATGGCAGCGATGCATAGTATAACCACTATCGCATGCCTGCGATATTTAATCAGAGTGTTTCTGGTGACAATCCCGAGTTTAGACAAGATCACGACAACGATAGGAAATTCAAACACAATGCCGAACGCCAGCACAGTTGAAGTGAACATCGAGATGTACGAAGTCAGCGAGATCGTGTTCATCACATCATCGCTGATCTTGTAGCCCATGAAAAAGTTAAGCGAGATCGGAACGATAAGATAATAACCGATTACAAGTCCAAGATAGAACAGGAACGATGCGGAAAGGAATGCCCCTCTTACCGCACGCTTTTCATTCCTGTAAAGAGCTGGGGCTATGAATTTCCAGATCTCGAAACAGACATACGGGAAAGACAGGATGAAGCCCAACTCGAACGCGACCTGAAGATGCACGAAGAACTGGGCGGATATGTCCAGATTCACCAGCGACATCTGCATATTCCCCATTCTCAGCCATTTATAGATGAAGAAGTCGCTTTTTGTCGGAGCCAGGATGATGTCGTCAAAGACCAACGACTTGAAGCAAAAGACCACGACACTGACAAGCGTAATGACAAGCACTGAGCGGAACAATGTTCCCCTCAGCACCTCCAGATGGTCCCAGAAGGACATCTCAGCTTCTCCAGCCGCCATTATTTCTTCTCGATCTTCTCGATTTTGTCCGGAGTCTTGGCTGTGGAGTTGAGATCCTTGTCAATGTCACTGATCTGGCTCTCAACCTCGTTCATGCCGTCCTTGAAGCTTTTGACACCTTTTCCAAGGCCTTTCATGAGCTCAGGGATCTTCTTTCCACCGAAAAGGAGAATGATGACAAGGGCGATAATCACCACCTGCCACGGGCCAACAACACCCAAAGGAACAATAAAAAACATAGTCTAAACTATTTAAGCGTTAAAATAATCTTTACAAATATCATCTGTCATTGATATGAGCCTCTATCGCTTCCACAAGCTTCTCCGGACAACGTGTCGGACGACCGGTAGCCTTGTTGAGAAAGCCAAGGGTCACCTGGCCTTCAACGCAAAGCGTACCGTCCTGATTGTAAACCGCCTGCCTTACACGGAGTTTCGCCATAGGCACCTCATCGATCATTGCGACAGCCCTGACCACATCTCCCATCTTAGCCGGGAACCTGTAACGGCACTCCACGGTGACTATCGGAATGGTCACACCGTCCTCCTCACATTTCTCTATCGGGTAACCGCACTCGACCATCAGGTTGTTCCTCGCACACTCGAAGTACCGGATGTAATTCGAGTGATGGACGATGCCCATCTGGTCAGTTTCGTAGTATCTGACAGGAAAAGATATCTCAGAATGCACCATAACAAAATTGTTAGCACCTAAAACAAAAATGTTTTACTATTTGTTTCTCAAAGCGGCAAGAGCCTTTTCGTAACTTTCGATCTTGGAAAGGCTGTCAGCCTCCTTCTTGCGCTCCAAAGCGACAACCTTCTCCGGAGCGTGAGCCACAAAGCTCTCGTTGGACAGCTTTTTCCTCACTGACTCAAGGAATCCGCGCTGATGCTCAAGCTCGGTCTCGATCTTTTTGATCTCCTCCTCGACATCCACAAGTCCCTCAAGCGGAACGAAGAGTTCAACCGTGCGGACAAGCAGCGAGACTCCGGCGGCGTCACCGAAATCAGCCACACTCTCGACCGAAGAAATGTTGGCAAGCTTGGTGACCACAGGGAGCATATTCATAGGGAAATCTCCCTTCACCTTCAAGGCAAGGCTTTCCTTAGGAGAGATGTTCTTCTGCTGACGGATTCCGCGGATCCCGTTCACCGCCTCCTGGGCTATGCCGAATTCCTCGATGATCTTTTCATCGACAACTCCAGCCTTAGGAGTAGGCTGGTACATAATGGTCTCCCCTTCCTTGCGCTCCGCCATAGACTGCCAAAGCTCTTCCGTGATGAAAGGCATCACAGGATGAATCATCTTCAGCAATTTCTCAAAGAATATGATTGTGGCGTCATACGTCGCCTTGTCGATGCTCTCACCATAAGCTGGCTTCACGGCCTCAAGGTACCAGGCGCAATATTCATCCCAGAAGAGTTTGTAGATGCTCATAAGGGCATCTGAGATCCTGAACTTGGAATAATGGTCTTCGACCGCGGTAATGGTCTGGCCAAGTTTATTCTCAAACCAACTTACAGCCAATTTGTTGACCTCACTCTGTTGAAGCTTTTCATCAATCGTCCAACCTTGAACGAGACGGAAAGAATTCCAGATCTTATTGCAGAAATTCCTGCCCTGCTCGACCTGTGACTCATCATAGAATATGTCGTTGCCGGCTGACGAGCAAAGCAGCATACCGATCCTCACGGCATCGGCTCCGTACTTGGCGATGAGGTCAAGCGGGTCTGGAGAGTTGCCAAGAGTCTTGGACATCTTCCTGCCGAGCTTGTCGCGGACAATTCCCGTGAAATAAACGTTGCTGAACGGAATGTCGTTCATGAACTCGTCACCTGCCATAATCATTCTGGCTACCCAGAAGAAGATGATGTCAGGACCTGTAACCAGGTCATTTGTAGGATAATAGTAAGCAAGATCCTTGTTTGGCTGATGGTCAGGATGTCCAGGCTTCTGAGGGTCGAACACTGAAATAGGCCAGAGCCAGCTTGAGAACCAGGTGTCGAGCACATCGTCATCCTGCCTGAGATCAGCGGCTGTCAAAGCCGGATTGATCTTCTGGGCCGCGGCGAGAGCCTTCTCTGGAGTCTCTTCCACAACTATCTGCCCGTCTGGAAGATAGTAAGCCGGGATTCTCTGTCCCCACCAAAGCTGACGGGAAATGCACCAGTCGTGGGCGTTCTCCATCCAGTGACGGTACGTGTTACGGTACTTGTCCGGAATAAGTTTGATCTTGCCGGATTCGACGCTCTCAAGAGCCTTTGCGGCAAGGTCTTCCATCTTGAGGAACCACTGCGCCGAGAGCTTCGGCTCGATGACCGCGTTGGTCCTTTCCGAATATCCCACCGGAGATGTATATTCCTCCACCTTGACAAGGTTGCCGGACTCCTCCAACATCTTGACAATCTTCTTTCTGGCCTCGAAACGATCCTCGCCCACCAGAATCTGAGCCTTCTCGTTCAGGCGGCCGTGGTCATCGATGATGTCAATAACCGGCAGATTGTGGCGAAGTCCGATCTCATAGTCATGAGCGTCGTGAGCCGGGGTGACCTTCAGGCATCCAGTTCCGAAATCCATCTCCACATAACTGTCCTCGATGACAGGGATCTCCCTGTTGATCAACGGGATGAGCACCTTCTTGCCTTTCAGCCAATGATGTCTCTCATCGGCCGGATTGACACAGATGGCGGCATCGGCCATAATCGTCTCAGGACGGGTCGTGGCGATCACGAGATACTTGTCCGTAGGATTGCCGTTGCCATCGGAGATATAATATTTAAGGTGATAGAAATGGCTCTTGGTGTCCCTGTGGATGACCTCGTCGTCACTGATGGCGGTCAATGCCACTGGATCCCAGTTGACCATACGCACACCTCTATATATCATACCTTTCTTATAGAAATAGCAGAATGTGGCGATCACGGCGTCGGAAAGCTCAGGCTCCATCGTGAACCTTGTGCGGTCCCAGTCACAGGAAGCGCCAAGCTTGCGGAGCTGCTTGAGAATGATTCCCCCGTGCTCCTCCTTCCACTCCCATGCATATTTCATAAACGCCTCACGGGTAAGGTCTTCCTTGGATATTCCCATACCCTTGAGCTTGGCCACAACCTTGCTTTCCGTTGCGATGGATGCATGGTCCGTACCAGGTACCCAGCAGGCATTCTTGCCGTCCATTCTGGCCTTGCGGATCAACACATCGTTAAGCGTGTTGTTCAGCACGTGACCCATATGCAGGATTCCCGTCACGTTAGGAGGCGGGATTACTATCGTATAAGGCTCTTTCTCATTCGGCTCAGAGTGGAAGCACTTGTGCTCGGTCCACCAGGCGTACCATTTGTCTTCTACTTCCGCCGGATTGTACTTTGCGGAAAGTTCTTTTTTCTCGCTCATATTACTGCTTATAATATACAAAGTTTACAAATATAGCACATTTTTCACTAAATTTGCTTCAAAAATACACACATACTATGGAAGAAAAGAAAGAAATCAGTCTGGAAATCCGTCCGGAAGTAGCAAAGGGCACATATTCAAACCTTGCGATCATCACCCATTCGCACAGCGAGTTCATCATCGACTTCGCGACAATCCTTCCCGGCCTGCCTAAGCCGGACATCAGCAACCGCATCGTGATGACTCCAGAGCACGCCAAAAGGCTTCTCAACGCTCTGATGGACAATGTCACAAAGTACGAGTCACAGTTCGGACTCATCAACCTTGGCGGCGGACAGGCTCAGCAGGGTGGCACGTTCAATCTCGGAGACCTTCCTCAGTTCGGTCCTAACGGAGCCAAATCATAACTTGAAATGACAGATTTCAAGAATATCAAAGCGTTCACGTTCGACATCGACGGCGTGATGACTGACGGTGGCATCCTCGCCGATCTGGAAGGCCAGCTTTACAGGACTTTCGACGCTAAGGACGGATTCGCTGTCAGAATGGCGTGCCTTAACGGATTCCCGGTCGGTGTGATCACCGGCGGCCGGTCACAAAGTATACGGGCCAGGTTCAGCAGCAACGGAATCAATCCCGAGGACATCTATCTGGGCTCCAGAAACAAGATTGAGGACTTCGAGGATTTCTGCAGGAGGCATAACCTAAAGCCCGAAGAGGTAATGTATTTCGGAGACGACATCCCGGACATAGAGGTCATCCGGGCAGCCGGAATTGGAGTCTGCCCCAACGATGCAGTCGAGGAGGTCAAGGAAGCTGCGGACATCATCTCCGACCGTCCGGGCGGAAAGGCCTGCGTGCGCGAGTATATGGAGAAGGCGATGAAAGCCCAGGGACGCTGGGTCTTCGACGCGATCGCCTACAAGAAAAAATTCTAAAGGTTTTCTGAATATGGACACTCACGGAAAGAGGATCATCCTGGCTTCAAACTCACCTCGCCGCCGCGAGCTGCTCGCCGGCCTTGACATCAAGTTCACAGTTGACACGGGCACATCGTTCGTGGAGCAATACTCTCCTGACACTCCGCACGTTAAAGTGCCGGAATTGATGTCGGAAGGTAAGTCATCAGGCTTTCACAGAAAGCTTGAGGCGGATGAGATTCTCGTCACCTCCGACACTATGGTACTGTGTGGAACAGAGATCCTCGGCAAGCCCCACGACAGGGCGGACGCCGTAAGGATGCTCAAGCTGCTTTCCGGACGTGAGCATCAGGTCATCACAGCCGTGACAATCCGTGACTGTCATAGGACAAAGACCTTCTCCGTCACTTCCGATGTCTATTTCAAGAATCTGTCAGACAGCGAGATAGACTACTACATCGACAACTTCAAGCCTTTCGACAAGGCCGGGGCCTACGGAATCCAGGAATGGATCGGCTACGTTGGCATCACCAGATTGGACGGCTCGTTCTACAACGTGATGGGCTTCCCTACCCAGAGATTCTACGAGGAACTCCAAGGCTTCTTGAATGGAAGATGAAAGCGTTTTTTCAAAGAATCTGCGGCGCGTACGGAGGAATATTCATTATATTCCTCTTATTCATTGCATGCGGGTGCAATCCGGAGGCTTTCGTGAAACCGATTAACCCTTCATCGCGCCATTTTACTGTCCGCGAAGACGGTGACACCATAAAGGTACGGTTCGGAACCGATGACTGGAGCGTGGCGTCCGTTATCCTGGACGGAAAAACCATCGAATGGATCGGAGGTTCATCCGCCTTGGAGAGTATCGATGGGAAAAGGAAAATCACAAGCGACGGATTCATTATGTATTACAAAAAATCCGGCGAGCGTGAGCTTGAACTTTTTTTCCTGCCGAACTTTTCAGACAGCGAAATGAACATTAGCGTGGAAGTCTCGAACTCCTTCGAATGTGACACATTGACATTCAAGCAATCACGCTGTTCGGGTTATGAGTTTGAAAGCATCATCTGGGGAGATGTGAAAAGGCTCCTTCCTGAATATGAGAAAGGATGGGGTCCGCTCTCTTTCAAGAACGACGGGACGGACACATTGCGAATCTCACGACGAGTTTTCTTCGGTGCCTCCAGGCAGGTCTCTTTCTCAGATGAGAATGGCTTGGCGCGGCATCGGAAAGACCTTATGGTACAGGTTCCCGACGGGGCTCTTGATAATGAAAGTTTAAGTTTCAATGACCATTGCAGTGTCCTGTACAGTTATGATACGATTGAATATCCACTCAAAGACGAAACGGAAGTCGTCATGAGGTTTCCGCCTACCGGAAAGTTTTCATGGTACTACAATATGCTGTGGTATATCGACACCTACTCTGCCGATTATTCAATGTCACTCCGCAACATCGCCACCGGACGTATCATTCAGGTAAAGGGGATTCTCACCAGCAAGTCACCTAACGGACACTTTACTTTCTATTATGAAAAACGATCTATTATGAAAAACGATGAGCGATAGAATATTCATAAAGACTGTTTTGGGGATGTTCCTCGCCACGGCGCTTGCTCTGCCGGCCGCTGGGCATACGAAAGCGGATTCATCGAAGGTCACACATAGGATAGGTATCAATGTCCGACCTTCGTACATACTGCCCTCCCACAAATTCTTCAGAGGCGAAAACGCACTTGGCAAGCGCCTGGACAAAAGCGGATCCGCACACCTGCAATATTCATTCGCCTTTCCCGCTGACAGCCGCTTAGGCAAGATATACCCGACAGCCTACCAAGGAATTGGTTTGGCATGGAACACATTCTTCGACCAGGACGAGATTGGATCGCCTGCCGCTGTTTATGCATTCCAAGGCGCAAGGCTGGCGCAGCTTTCCCAAAAGTTGTCTTTCGACTATGAATGGAATTTCGGTCTTTCATTCGGCTGGCATCCTTACGACCCATACGGGGACTTGAACCCGAATTTCACAAACGACAAAAATCTGGTGGTCGGATCAAGACTCAACGCATACATCAATGTCGGCTTCTTGCTGACATGGCAACCCGCTCCGCAATGGTTGATCTCGGCAGGAATCGACATGACACATTTCTCAAACGGCAACACGAGCTATCCTAACGCAGGTGTGAACACCATAGGTGGAAGAATCGGGGCGGCAAGGCTGTTCGGGGCGACCCAAATCCGCAAAATCCCCACGGGCGGAACCATTTTTGAATATGACAGTGACGTCTCCGGGCTGAAAAGGATCGCGCAAAGGATGACTTACGATGTGGTTCTCTACGGCGCCGGAAGAGCCAAAGGGCTCATCTGGAACGATGTGCCACACATCTCAGAGGGCAAATTCGGAATCATCGGCTTGAACATAAACCCTTTGTACAGAGTGAACAAATTTTTCAGGACAGGCCTGTCCATCGACATCCAATACGATGAAAGCGCTAATGTCAGTGAGCATGTAGCCGGTGTAGGAGACGATGGCAACATAAAATTCTATCGTCCACCTCTTGCGGAGCAGTTGGGAGCCGGACTTTCCCTAAGAGCCGAATTTGTCATGCCGATTTTCTCCATCAACATAGGCTTTGGACGCAACGTCATCTATAAAGGCAAAGAGTTGAAAGGATTCTATCAGACTTTGGCGCTGAAATCCGACATATACAAAGACCTTTTCATCCACATAGGCTACAAACTGCACGACTTTCACGATCCAAACAATCTGATGCTGGGACTTGGATGGCGTTTCGGGAACGGCAGACAACACTAAAATCTTTGGAGATATGATACCAGACTGGGCAAAAGAGTTGAATTGTTCGATAACCGTCTGCGACAAGGACGGAGTCATCGTCTATCAGAATGACCGTGCGGTCGAACAGTATAGGAAACGCGGCGATCTCATCGGCAGGAATCTGTTCGACTGCCACAATGAAAAATCCGCCGCCATCATCCGTAATCTCCTGGCGACAGGTGGAACGAACTCGTACACAATCGAAAAGAACGGGGTGCACAAGATGATATTCCAAAGCGCGTGGAAAGAGAACGGATTTGTCGCCGGACTATGTGAGATCTCGATGATCATCCCTGCCGAACTTCCGCATCACATCAGAGGGTAAGACAACGGCGGCCCACACTACGAGCCGCCGTAGGAAAGCGATCTACGCTTTTGCGAAATTGTAAGCGATCTCAAATTCAGTTGTGGCCTTCCAGACAAGGTCAAGGTCAGACGGCTTCTGAAGTCCGATCTGATTCATTATCTTCTTAATGGTCTGAAGGGTCTTGATGTCCTCTGGATCATGAGACTGCGCGAGTTGCTCAAGCACAGCGTCAAGGGTCGGAAGAACCGGAAGAAGAGCGTCAATCACAGGAGCGCAAAGTTCCTTGTCAACATAGATTTTCAGGTTCTGGCCGTTAACTGTATATTTATATTCAATGCCTCTGGTAAGCACTTTCTGAAGTTCCGTGTTCAATGCATCGACATCAACACCGAGCGCTTTGAGTGTGGCAAGGATTTCAATGACTGAGGACATGTCGATTCCATCAATGTCAGTTCTGGTCTCCTCCGCGTCAGCGGCGTCAATGATGGCACTCACATTCGGCACGATGAACAACGCGTTGTCCATAGCGTACCAGAACACCAGATTAGCCTTAGGAGAGGTCTCCCAATCTGTGTGATGGGCGGAAAATGTGACATTGCCGTCCGCGTCAGGCTTGATCATCTTGGCCAATTGCTTCAAAGTAGCCATAGGATCGTCACCAAGATCCGGTTCTGCCCAATATCGTACGGTGATGTTGCCGGTCTCGTCAAAAGTCACCTGATCCATTAACTCAGCCGCAAAAAGGCAACCGAATATATTAGCGTAGACAGAGGCTTTGGCTACCGCCGGAGCTGCCGCGCCTGCGGCCTTCCATGTCACCTGCACCGGTCCGCCGACAGGAGTACCGGTCTGATCCACCTTACATTTGCGGGTGACATTCCAACTTCCCGTCAAAGAAGCCGCATAGGAACCTTGAACCTGAGTGGTGACTGCCATACTGATTGTTCCATCAAGTTTCACCGTTCCTTCCACTCTGAACGCATAGCATGGATTGTCATCTGTGCTTCGTAAGGTGGCGGCGACGGATGGAGGAGTCGATACTATCGTCGATCCTTGAAACGAGAAAGAGTCATCGGATTTCTTACGAAGATCCACTTTCATTTTCACTTCTGGATAACCAGGCACGATTCCGGTCAAAGTAAGTGTTCCGGCATCCTTGCTGTCAGCAACCAACAGCACTTCGCCATAAGAACATGTGACATCATTGACAGTTACCGCGGCATTACCGCTTTCCACCGAGATTTGTTCGACAGGAATCTGTCTCCAAGCGTCGTCAGCATTGTCCTTCTGACAAGCTGTAGTGGCAAGAATGGACGCTACCAGCGCCATCAAGCCAAAGAATTTAGTTTTCATAATTATAAAGCTATACTCACTTTTCCTCTTCTTTAGGTAAAACTATGGTTCTGAAGCGCTTCTGACGGCGTTCCCAACGCTCGCGGGCAAACTGCTGCATATCAGTGGCCTGGTCGTTCTCGTCGATGATCTCCAGACCGAGAATCGTCTCGATGATGTCCTCAAGGGTGATTATGCCCTGGAAACAGCCATATTCATCAATAATCAGGCCGATCTGCTCGTGCTTTTTGAGCAGTTCCTCCCAGATGTGGCCGCAGGAATCCTCCTCCGTGAAGAAGGAGATCGGGCGTTTCAGTTCCACAAGACGTTTGTCGAACTCATCGTCAGCAAGCCCCTCAAGCGCATCACTCAGAAGGATATATCCGGTGATATATTCAGGAGAGTCCCCATAGACCGGAATCCTTGAGAAATGGAGGTAGGTCTCGTTCTTGTAGAAATTCTTCAGGGACATGTTCTCCTGCGCCGTCATCGCAACGATCCTTGGGGTCATCACGTCGCAGGCCTTGACGTTGTCAAGTTTCATAATGTTCTGGATGACCTTGTTCTCGTCGGAGTCGATCACTCCTTCCTCAGCACCGATATTGGCCATCGCCGTCACCTCTTCCCTGCTGACTGTCGCCTCGTCCTCATCCTTGGTCATCAGATTGGTGATCAACCGGACCATTATCACAAGCGGCCACATAAGAACCGACAGGAACGAGATGACCGATGTCACAAAACCCATAAGATTCTTCCAATATGATGTTCCGATGGTCTTAGGGACAATCTCGGAGAACACCAAAACCAGCAAGGTTGTCAGCGCTGAGATGATACCGAACCAAGTGCTTCCGAACAAGATGGTAGCCTGCCGTCCAACCGCAGCCGCACCCAACGTGTTTGCGATTGTATTCAAGGACAGAATAGCCGCCAAAGGCCTGTCAGGATCCGATTTGAACTTAAGGAACTTCTCCGCCGGCTTGTACCCTTGCTCCTTCCTCATCGTGATGTAAGAGATCGGTGTCGACATCAACACCGACTCCAGAAGCGAACAAAGGAACGACACTCCCAGCGTCCCCAGCATATAAACTATAAGCAGAGCCATATAGGTTTTCAGTTAATTCTTACAAATATAGCATAAATTTCCTCTTTCTGCCTAAATTACCTATGTTTACACGCAAAAAATCCCTTCCATACAAATTGAAAGATTCTCAAAAGACTGGGCACATACTTAACAGCAGCCGCATACGCAAACAAGAGACTTATCATATACGCGCAAGATAGAACCTTTTGCGCACAATCTTGCGCGTATGAAACTATTTTCTCTCGAATGTAACAATACTTCGGTAGAAATTCACCGTACTAAAAAGTTAAATAATGGAAGCCGGGTGACCGGTTCCGCTATATAAAAGTTCATTGAAATACTGTCAATAACTGTCGCTTGGCAAGCTGATGCGGGGACAAAGCTGAAAAGGTTAAAAAAGTTAAAATATTGATATACAATATATATATTTACCCTATTTTCTGCATCGGGAAGTGAAAGGCGTAAAAAAGGGCTTGGATGTCCATTCTCTGATTGCTTCTACGATAGTGCCGTAAACATCATCGCAACAGTCCTCAAATGGTTCGCCGGATGCGCTGACGCAGCATTCTTCGGGAAAGTAATCGCCTTCATCGTGGGTGTAACAGACCTCACATCCACACTCAGAGCATCGTCTGCCACATCTTTTTTTTACTTGATCCGAAGGCTCTACAATCAAATCAAACGAAACCATTGGTGAGAGATCCTTACATTTTTCTGCCATCATCTTCCACCACTCTACAACTTTCTCATGCTCCCCAGCATTCGGATTCTCCTTGTAAGATTTGGCAGAGAAGGCTATAATTGGAATCAGCTCATACTACATGCAAGTATTTATCTGCGAAAACAGTCTCTTGAAATCCTCATCTGTAAAATGATAATGATGCAGGCGGAATCTTACATGCTTAATACCTTGCTGTGCAAATCTCTCAACTGCCGTTTCCGAATAGGACCAAATTTATTTTTCTCACTTCTCCCCCACCAATCGACATCGATTCCCTTCTTCTGCATCTGCTGATAATCGCGTGGGGCGATGGCAGAAGGTTGGGCGTTAGCGATAAATGCTGTTAAAGTCAACATCAGACTTAAATAATCTTCTCAAAATGAACAGGCCTATATAGCATCCGCACAATGAAATGCCAGAGCAAGACAATCCTCAAGCAGAAAGCAGTCGAAGGTGGTGGACTCGCGATCTCGTTCGAAGAAGTCAGTGGACGATAACCAGCTGACTGCCAAGCAGATAATAAGCTTATTACCAATCACGATGCTTGCCAAAAGCAGACTTGTGATTGTCGCTTATGCCTTCGTGAAGTTGAGGGCGATCTCGAACTCGGTTGTGGCATTCCAAAGAGTCACCAAATCAGAAGGCTTCTCAAGACCAAGGAATCCCATAACCCCCTTTATTTTCCGGGCGGTTTCATTTTCCGCCTGGACCAACTGCTCAAGAAGGACATCAATTTTAGGAAGTGCCGGAAGAAGAGCTTTTACGATCGGGTCGCAAAGGGCCTTGTCCACGTAGATTCTCAGACTGTCACCATCCAGTGAATATTTCAGCTCGACTCCTCTCTGAAGAATCTTCTGAAGTTCCGCATTAAGAGCGTCTACATCCACTCCAAATTCCTTGAGTTGTGCCAGAATCTCCCTGATTGAGGAGAGATCTATTCCGGAAGCATCCGATCTGACGGTCTCCGAGTCCGCGGCTTCAATGATAGCGGCAACATTAGGAACAACGAAGAGTGAGTTTCCTGTAGCATACCAGAATGCGAGGTTGGCTTTAGGTGACTCCAGCCAATCAGTATGATTTTTTGGTTTGTAATTGTAGTATCCATCTGATGGAGGGAAGAATAAGGAAAATGCTCCCGCCAGACTATCATCTACTCCCAAATCGGGCCAGTAACGGGCCATGATATTGCCTGTCTCGTCAAATGTGACCTGATCGAACACCTCTGTCAGAACACAGTTCCCGAAGTGATTGAGATAGGCAACACGAGATAAAAGCGTTTCACCTAACCCATCAGATATTTTCCATTTGAACTGTATCGGAGAGAGATCATTTGGATCCATACACTTATCTTCAATGTACCTGCTCTTGCGGACAATGTTCCAGCTTCCGATCAATGGAGCCGAATCCCCTTGAACCTGAGTCGCGACAGTCACTTTGACCGCACCGTCAAGAGTGATGGATCCATCAACATTGAAAGCATAACAAGGATTTTCATCCGTACCGCGCAGAGTGGCAGCAATTGATGGCGGAGTTGACACGATGGTCGTACCCTTGAACGCGAAAGAATCATCTGACTTCTTAAGAAGATCCACACTCACCTTCACGTCATTGTAACCTGGCACGACTCCTGTCAATGTAAGAGTGGCTGCATCATCGCTGCCCGCCACCAACTGAACATTTCCATAGTTACAAGGGATATCATTGACCGAGATTGTGGCTTTTCCGCTTTCCACAGAGATCTGCCCGACAGGCAGTTGTTTCCAAGTGTCGTCAGCCTTGTCCTTCTGGCAGGCTGTCATGGCAAAGATGGAGACCAGAATGGCCATCATGCCCAAGAGTCTAGTTTTCATATTCATCAGTTTTAAAATATATCCAATTACAAATAACCATCCTTTAGCTAAAAGATCAATATGGCAAGCCTCAAAACGTCGCGATTGTGAAACGGTTCCGCACACTATCAAGCTTGGCTTTTGTCATCCTCCTTAGGAAGGACAATGGTGCGGAAGCGCTTCTGACGACGCTCCCAACGCTCACGCGCGAACTGCTGCATGTCTGTGGCCTGGTCGTTCTCGTCGATGATCTCAAGACCGAGGATCGTCTCGATGATGTCCTCAAGGGTGATTATGCCCTGGAAACAACCATATTCATCAATGATTAGACCGATCTGCTCGTGCTTCTTGAGCAGTTCCTCCCAGATGTGACCGCAGGAGTCCTCCTCTGTGAAGAAAGAGATCGGACGTTTCAGTTCCACAAGACGCTTGTCGAACTCATCATCTGCCAGTCCCTCAAGTGCGTCACTCAGAAGAATATAGCCGGTGATATATTCAGGAGAATCCCCATAGACCGGGATTCTGGAGAAATGCAGATAAGTATCGTTTTTGTAGAAATTCTTCAGAGACATGTTCTCCTGAGCTGTCATCGCCACGATTTTCGGGGTCATCACATCGCAGGCCTTAACATTGTCCAGTTTCATGATGTTCTGGATGACCTTGTTCTCGTCGGAATCAATCACGCCTTCCTCAGCCCCGATGTTCGCCATCGCCGTCACTTCTTCCCTGCTGACGGTAGCCTCGTCCTCGTCCTTGGTCATCAGATTGGTGATCAAGCGGATCATGATCACAAGCGGCCACATCAGGACAGACAGAAACGAGATGGCCGATGTCACAAAGCCCATTAGGTTCTTCCAATATGATGTTCCGATGGTCTTAGGGACAATCTCGGAGAACACCAGCACAAGCAGCGTTGTCATAGCCGAGATGATTCCGAACCAAGTGCTTCCGAACAGAATAGTAGCCTGTCGGCCCACCGCCGCGGCGCCCAAGGTGTTGGCGATGGTGTTCAAAGAAAGAATCGCAGCCAGAGGCCTGTCCGGATCCGATTTGAATTTAAGGAACTTCTCCGCAGGCCTGTACCCTTGCTCCTTCCTCATCGTGATGTAAGAGATCGGTGTCGACATCAACACCGACTCCAGAAGCGAACAAAGGAACGACACTCCCAGCGTCCCCAGCATATAAACTATAAGCAGAGCCATATAGGTTTTCAGTTAATTCTTACAAACTTACATAAAAATCTGCGATTTTTACGACCGTTTAATAAAAAAACAAGACCACCCACTATCTTTGTTAACAAACGCAGTCGCCTCCCGGCGCTCGGTGCGTGATTATAAGTTTAACGGGCTCTGAGTCCCAATATTTTTTTATTACTGTCCGCTAAAACTTTTTGACAGTACAAAAAATTAGGCTGAATCTCCG
>SAMEA104315420__coassemble_83_pt1 | contig 146212 bp, 131 predicted proteins | sample SAMEA104315420__metabat2_high_PE_035 | metagenome-assembled genome bin SAMEA104315420 (sample SAMEA104315420) | gut metagenome | biome: Monkey gut; feature: monkey-associated habitat; material: faeces | place: China | collected 2013 | reverse complement strand
TGTCGGACGTACCAAATAATTGAATCCATTCTTAGGGAAGGTCAAGGCTCAGGGATCACAAGCTCAGTGACTGGGGAGAAGTGTAAAGTTTTTTTACAGTGAGTGTAAAGAAATTTTACACTTCTTAAATTTATGTATTTGGGCAAAATATTGATTTGCTGTTAGTTATATCTTTTGGCATAAAAGTGGTTTGTCAATTTTCCGTGTTCTGGGGTAAAAGACCCGAAGAGAAACGGAAATATTAAAAGTATAAGTTATATGAGCATATTCAGAAAAAGAAAATTGGGGACACCGCTTTCGGGGGTGCTGAACATTCTGGGGATGACGGTGGCGTTCGCGGCGCTGTACATCATTCTGGTGCAGGTGCATCACGACCTGACCTATAATAAAGAGGTCAAGGATGCGGACCGGATCTACTGCGTCTCGCTGCCGGACTGGTACACTGAAGGAAAGTATATGGTCTGGCTGAACAGGCCGCCGTTCGAGCGGATGATCTCTTCCATTCCGGAGATCGAGGCGGGAGGCACGGGCTATCTGTTCGGGCAGCCGATAGAGACCATTGTCGGGGACGGCAAGAATCCTACGCTTTCCGATCCAAGTGTCTCCATCAGGATGTCTTCGATGAACAAAGGCACGCTGGATGTCTTCGGCTTCGAACTCACCGAGGGCTCGTGGGATAACTATGTAGGGGTCTGGGACTATGCCTTCAGCGAGTCCGCCGCGAGAAAGTACGGAGTGGGAGTCGGTGGTCATGTGATGATAAGAAACTGGCAGTCGGGAACTTATCACGACGCCAACATCGTCGCCATCTACAAGGACATGCCGATGAACTCCGACTTGTCCGATTTCGAGGCCATCTGCCCGATCGGAGACCAAGCCATTGACAGCTGGAGCGAGTGGAGTTATCCTTACTTCTTCAAGGCAAAGGAAGGCGTTTCAAAAGATGAACTGGAGGCCGCTGCCAGCAAGGTTATGGAGGACATCATCGGAAGCGACTCCGATGCCAGCGATGAGAGCAGGGCTGAAGCCATCAAACGGACCAGAGTCCACCTTATCCCTTTGACGGAGACCTACTTCGACCAGACGATCGCCAACACTGACGGAGCCAGGGGCAACAAAACGACGACTTACACCCTGCTTGCCATCGCGCTGCTGGTCATCATCATCGCATTCATCAATTTCGTGAACTTCTTCTTCGCCCTTGTCCCTGTGCGCGTTCACTCGGTCAACACAAGGAAAGTTCTCGGAGCCTCAAGGGCAAGCCTGATCGTGGACTGTGTAATGGAGGCAGTCTCCTTGATAATCATCTCGTTGGCTCTGGCGGCGGCTGTCGTGATGCTGTTCCAGACCTCCACGGCGGCGAACCTCATCACCTGCTCAACGGCGTTCGGAACGAATATCTCCGTGAGCATATTCACAATCATTCTCGGGCTTTTCTTCGCTGTCGTGGCGAGTCTTTATCCTGCTTTCTACATCACGTCCTTCTCGCCGGCGCTTGCCCTCAAGGGATCGTTCGCGTCAAGCGCCAAGGGTCGTGTGTTCAGGTACTTGCTTGTCGGCTTGCAGTTCCTGATCTCCATCTCGCTGATCATCTGCGCCACGTTCGTGGGACTTCAGCGAAAGTACATGCTCAGCCACGACATGGGCTTTGACCGTGAGGAACTCATCACGGCCAACGTGAACCGTACTGTCGCGAAGTCCGCCGAGGCTCTGAGCTCCAAATTGAGGGAAGATCCTCAGATCAAGGACATTACCTGGGCCGATGGAGACCTTGTACAGCCGAGCCGTATGGGCTGGGGCAGAATGTACAAGGGCGAACAGATCAGCTTCCAGTGCTATCCTGTCGCCTGGAACTTCCTGCAGTTTATGGGCATTCCGGTTGTCGAGGGCCGGGACTTCACCCAGGCCGACGAGCAGAGCGAGAACGGCGTGTTCATATTCAATGAGGCAGCGAAGAACAAGTTCGGCTTCACCTTGAATGAAAAAATGCCGGGACACATGGATGAAGGTGACGCCGAGGTCGTCGGTTTCTGCCGTGATTTCAATTTCACCTCATTGAAGAACGATGTGTCACCTTTGGCTCTGTACATCTTCGGAAAACATCCTTGGAGACCGCTTTCGACGCTTCTTGTGCGCACCGAGAAGAATGCTGACATCCCTGCCATTATGAAGAAGATCGCCACAACGGTTTCCGAGATTGACCCGACCGTCAATCCGGATGACGTTGATGTCCAGCTCTTTGACAAGAAACTTCAGGGGCAGTACCAGACCGAGGCCAACTTCTCACGCCTCATCACCCTCTTCACCCTGCTCGCGATCATCATCTCGCTGATGGGAGTCTTCGGGCTCGTGATGTTCGAGACCGAGTACCGCCGCAAGGAGATCGGTGTAAGGCGTGTGAACGGCGCCACGATAGGTGAGATCCTGAAGATGTTCAACGTGGAGTTCGCGAGGATCGTGCTGATCTGCTTCATCATAGCGATGCCGCTGACCTGGTGGATTGTGAACCGGTATCTGTCCGGATTCGCCTACAGGGTGCCGATCTACATCTGGGTGTTCGCCGCCGCCCTTGTCGCTGTCCTCGCGATCACAGCTCTGGTCGTCACGGGACGATGCTACCGGGCCGCCACCGAGAACCCGAGCGTCACCCTGAAGAAGGAATAGTCTAAGGCTGCGTACGGGCCGATGACCTTCGTCAAAAATAAATGTTGAAAAATCAATCTGTTAGTGAGACTTTTTTCAATGAATATGAGAGAACGGCTCGCAATTTGCGGGTCGTTCCCTTTTGTGAACCTACGGGAATATGTCCGGTTTGCGATCAGACATATTCACGGATTTTAACCACATGATTTATGAAACGTTTATCGATTCTTACCGCCATCATTCTGGCCGCAGCGGCCTTGATGGCATCGTTCCAGAACTGCTATGCCTGCACAGGCATCACCCTGAAGGCCAAGGACGGCTCCACTGTTGTGGCCCGCACGATCGAGTGGGCCGCATCCGACAATGACTGCCGCTGGGTTGTCGTGCCCAGAGGCCACACCTGGAAATCCTTCATCCCCGGCGGCGGAACCGGCCGCAGCTTCACTTCAAAATACGGCTACGTCGGCGTGGCTGTGGTCCAGGACGAGCTGATGATGGAGGGAATGAACGAGAAAGGACTCTCCGCCGGCCTTTTCTATTTCCCGGACTATGGAAGGTATGAGGAATATTCAGAAGCTAATTATGAGACGAATATCTCTGATTTCCAACTGGTTTCCTATATCCTTGGACGTTGCGCCACAGTCGATGAGGTCAAGGCCGAGATCGCTAAGGTGCATATTCACGGATTTGATCCTCGCTCTTCGACCGTGCATTGGAGGTTCGCCGAGCCCTCCGGCCGCCAGATCGTGCTGGAGATCATTGACGGGAAGTGCGTTTTCTATGAGAACACCCTCGGCGTGCTGACCAACTCGCCTTCGTTCGACTGGCAGCTCACCAATCTCAACAACTATGTCAACCTCCTTCCTGGACGCACCGAGCCTCACACGCTTGGGAATATGTCCCTGTCTTCTTTCGGTGGAGGAAGCGCGATGCTTGGTATGCCAGGGGATTTCACGCCGCCTTCAAGGTTTGTCCGCGCGGCTTTCTTCCAGAACACCGCACCGCAGAAGCCGAATGCCGAGGGATCCGTCTTCACGGCCTTTCATATTCTTGGATCGATGGAGATTCCGATCGGGGCGCAGTTCGCGCAGGGCCAGGAGCCGGCTGACATTCCGAGCGCCACCCAGTGCACTTGTGTCACTGACATGTCAGGTCTGCGGTTCTACTACCGGTCGATGTACGACGGAGGTATCAGATGCATTGATCTTAAGGAGATTGACTTTAAGAAAGTCGGCTTGAGGTCCGAGCCGCTCATTCCTGCCAGGAAGGAATATGTCCATTACATCAAATTTTAATAATTAAAATTGCTAATATGCCGTTTCGGGCACGCTTTTCGCATTTGACATATTCGTTTGTTGATTTTAAAAATTCAAAATATTATGATTTCAGAGAAACTTGTTAAGGCTTTCAACGATCAGATCGTCGCTGAGCTTTGGTCTTCGAATCTTTATCTTCAGATGGCCTTCTACCTCAAGAAGGAAGGATGGAACGGTTCAGCCAACTGGATGTTCAAGCAGGCTGACGAGGAGAAGGAGCACGCCCTCAAACTTGCTGACTATGCCATCAAGCGTGGCGGTGAGGTCAAGGTCGGAATGATCGATGTCGTTCCTGACGGATGGGGCTCGCTCCTGGATGTCTTTCAGAATGTCTACGAGCATGAGTGCCATGTCTCAGGTCTCGTCAATGACCTTGTTGATCTGGCTTCCGCCGAGAGGGACAAGGCGACACAGGACTTCCTTTGGGGATTTGTCCGTGAGCAGGTCGAGGAGGAAGATTCCGCTCTGACGATTGTCGAGAGGCTCAAGAGAGCCGGCGAGGCCGGAGCGTTCTTCGTTGACGCCGAACTTGCGAAGAGATAGTGCTTTTTACGATGAAAACTTCAGAAAGGGGCTGACCGGGATTCCGGCCGGCCCTTTTTTTATGATGTCACGATATATTACCAAAATGTAAAGCTTAATTTTGCTTTTTAGGGTCAAAATGGATAAATTTGCATGATTAAAATGTTATAATAACGAATAATAATATTTATGTCACGTTTTCTTGATCCGCCAAAGGCGGGTAAACCTCTCGCAGAGGACAAGGTGGACAAAACCTATAAGGCAATGCGCACCAAGGTCTTTCTGGGTGCGTTTTTCGGATATGCAGCTTACTATCTTGTACGTAAGAACCTGTCTTTGGCCGCTCCGGATATGATCCACGACGGGATCATCGACGCGGGCAAGGCCGGCCTCGCGATGTCGGCTGTCTCCATAGCGTACGCCTTCTCGAAATTCATTATGGGAAGCGTCTCCGACAGGTCTGACGCCAGGAAGTTCCTCTGCGTCGGCCTTGTCCTTTCGGCTCTCACTATGATCTTGACAGGCCTTGTCCCGTTCGGGGCCAACACTGCGGTGAACACCGCCATCATATTCACACTTATGCTGATAGTAGGTTGGCTGAGCGGTTTCGGCTGGCCTCCTTGCGGCAGAATTATGGCGCATTGGTTCAGCCAGAACGAACGAAGCTTCAAGATGAGCGTGTGGAATGTATCGCACACCATCGGCAGCTTCTCCCTTGGATTCCTTGCCATCGCCGGTGTGATGATCTTTGACGCTTTCGGCAGCACTCAGAGCTGGAGGGGCGATTTCGTGTTCCCGGCCGTCATCGCCATTCTGATCGCGGTGTTCTGCTGGTGGGCTATCCGTGACACGCCGGAGTCCTGCGGTCTTCCTTCAGTCCAGGACTGGAGAAAGGACTGGTCAGGGATCAAGTCCAAAGGCTCAGCTGACGAGAAGCTTCCGTTCAAGACCTTGTTCGTGGACTATGTGTTCAAGAACAAGCTCCTGTGGATCGTGGCCATCTCCAACGTGGCCGTTTATATGGTCCGTTACGGCATCGGTGACTGGGCTCCGACCTATCTTCAGGAAAAGTCCATAATGACCGCAGCCGAGAGCAAGATCGCTTTCTCCGTGCACAACATCGTCGGCGCCGTCGGCACACTTGCCTGCGGCTGGGCCACGTCCAAGATATTCAAAGGCCGCTGCGCTCCGATGAACGTGATCTGTATGTTCTTCTGCCTGCTCGGTGTCCTGCTTTATTGGATGGTCGGCTCTGGTATCATCTCCGCCGCTCCGGCTTTGCAGAAGACCTTGATCTACATCGCCTTGTGCCTTATCGGCTTCTTCATCTACGGCCCTGTGGCTCTGACAGGCGTCCAGGCCTTGAATCTCGTTCCTAAGAACGCCGCCGGAACAGCCGCCGGTTTCGTGGGCCTGTTCGGTTACCTTCTCGGTGACGCCGTCTGCTCCAAGATTCTTGTCGGCGGAATCGCCGTCGGAAGCTCTTGGGACACCGCGATGCTCTCCGTAGCAGTAGGCGCCCTCATCGGAGTCTTCCTCTGCGCCCTGCTGATCAGAAGCGAGAGGAATCTGGCGAAATCCAACGCTTAGGGTTTGTTAAACTTGATGTATAACAAAGTAATCCTTTAAAAGATTACCAACTTGTTCTTACTAAACTCAAATAATCATATTCAGAAATGAGAAAAAACTTCTGTTTCAAATCATTGGTTTTCATCGTACTGGCTCTGACTGGCCTTATGGTGTTTGTTCGGTGCGAAAAGTCCGGCGGCGGTGATGACGGTACTGTTGATGTCTCTGAGGTGCTCTTCTCGCTGCCTACGCAGATTGAAGCTGAACCGGCCGGATTGGTAAAATTTCGTGTTCTTCAGGAGAAGGCGCCGCTTCAGACCGACGAGTTTCTGTTCGGCACTCTTGTCTGCAAGATTGAGAGCGTCTCCGCCAAAGAGTTCAATGTCAGGCTGCCACTCAATCTCACGAACGGAAAGTACGAGGTCCTGATCCGCAGGGGACAGAAGAAAAAGTCCTTCGGCGAGACGAACCTGACGATCAAGTCGGCTTCCGGCTTCACTCCCGACAAGGGGACTACCGTCTGGGGACGGATCCTATGTGACGGTTCCGGCGTTCCAGGAGTTGTTGTCACCGATGGAGTCATGGTTACCAAGACAAATGACGAGGGAATATACCAACTCAAATCCGCCAAGAAATGGGGCTATGTATCCATCTCTGTGCCAAGCGGCTACGAGGTGCCGTCACAGGGAGTTCTTCCGATGTTTTACTCCTTGCTGACGGAGAAGGCTACCGTGGTTGAGCAGAAGGATTTCTCTTTGGTGAAGGTCGAGGGTCAGGACAAGTACAAGATGTTCTTCTTCGGGGACATGCATCTTGCCAACCGCACCGGTGACCTGTCTCAGTTCAGGGTGTTCACCCGCGATCTGACCAAATACATGAACGCTCACTCTGGTGAGAAGATGTACGCAATGACGTTGGGAGACATGACATGGGACATTTACTGGTACGACAATCATTTCAGTTTCAAGGAGTACCTGGAGGAGATCAACCAGGACATAAAGGGTCTTCAGATTTTCCACACCATGGGAAACCACGACAACGACTACAAGGCTTTCAGACCTGACGCTGACTTCAAGGCCGCGTCTGAATATGTCAGGAACGTGGCTCCGACCTACTATTCGTTCAACATCGGCAAGGTCCACTATGTGGTTCTGGACGACATTGACTGCTCGAACTACGACGGCACGAAGAGCCGGAAATATTCAAGGAATCTGACGACTGGTCTGCTTGAGTGGCTTGCAAGTGACCTGAGGTATGTGGACAAGTCCACGCCGTTGATCCTCACGACCCATGCCCAGATTTTCAGTCCTGAAGCCGGTGATGACTACAAAGTCGTGACATCCAACGCCGGCAGGCTGTTTGACATCCTGAAGGGCTACAAGGTGCATCTTGTCTCTGGTCACACGCATGTGATCTATAACGTGAACCCGGAGGAGTCCGGCAAGCACGGCGCCACGGATTTCAGCGAGCACAACTCGGGCGCGATCTGCGCTTCGTGGTGGTGGTCGGGCAAGCTGACTCCGGGTGTCTATGTAGGAACTGACGGATCACCCGCGGGCTACGGCATCTGGGACATCGACGGGACCGACATCAAGTGGAAATTCAAGGCGACCGCCTGGGACGAGGACTATCAGTTCAGAACCTACGATCTCAATCAAGTCTATTTCACTTATGAGAAGGATGTGCCTAAGATGCCTAAAGATAATGTGGAGTTGACCGACAAGGGTTTCGGGAAATACGTCAAGGCGTACCCGAAGAACTCAGACAATGAGGTTCTCATCAACATCTGGAACTGGAATTCCAAATGGACTCTGACAGTGACCGATGAGAAGGGCAAGGATTTGAACTGGACACGGACCTCGGCCTATGATCCTCTTCACATCGCGGCCCTGTCCGCCAAGCGGTTCAACAATTCTGGCCTGAAGGAGGCACCGAGCTTCACCACCGGGCTTTGGCATCATTTCTTCAAGGTGACGGCACCGGACGCGGACACTGACCTGACAATCACTGTCACGGATGAGTTCGGCAATGTCTACACCGAGAAGATGGAGCGTCCGAAGGCTTTCAAGGTCGAGGATTTCAAGAAATGATCAAACATCAAGTTTAACACATACAAAAACCAATTTTCATCTTTATGAGAGTTATCAAATCACTTGCTGCCTCTTTGGCGCTGATGCTGTGCTGCCTCACGGCCGCCTTCGCACAGAACCAGAGAGAGGTGTCGGGAAAAGTTCTCGACGCCGCTCAGCAACCTCTTGTCGGGGTCGCGGTCATCGTTGACGGAACGAGCAACGGAACCATGACCTCCGAAAACGGTACTTTCTCATTGATGGTGCCAGCCGGGAATGTCACCCTTGAGGTGTCCTCCCTTGGCTACACCACAAAGAAGGTTTCCGTTCCTGCCGCTCAATCATCCATCACGGTCATCCTTGAGGAGGACAATATGATGCTTGATGAGACGGTTGTTGTCGGTTACGGTACACAGAAGAAGGTGAACCTGACCGGCGCCATCTCCGTTGTCGGTGACAAAGAGCTCAAGGATCGTTCGTCACACAACCTTGTGACAATGCTTCAGGGGTCTGTTCCGGGACTCAACATCACGACCCAGTCCGGTAATCCGGGCAGTACCGGAAAACTGAACATCCGCGGTTTCACTTCGGTCAACGAAGCCAGCCCTATCGTCCTTATCGACGGTGCCTTGGGCGACCTTGAGGATGTCAATCCGAATGATGTCGAGAGCATCTCCGTAATCAAGGACGCCGCCGCGGCGGCTGTCTACGGAGCCCGCGCCGCCTACGGTGTGATCCTCGTGACCACCAAGAAAGGTGACTCCGACGACGGCAAGGCCAAGATCCGTTACAGCGGACGTTGGGGCTGGGAGGAGCCTACAACCTCCACCGACTACGAGGACAGAGGCTACTGGTCGGTCTACACTCTTGACCTTTTCTGGAAGACACAGGCCGCCGGCACTCCTTACACTGGCTACACTCAGCACGACATGATGGAAATGCTTGCGCGTGTCAATGACAAGACCGAGAACCCTGACCGCCCGTGGGTCATCAAGGACATCCGCGGTGGCAAGGAACAGTGGGTCTACTACTGCAACACCGACTGGTACCACGAGATGTTCAGGGATGAGCATCCTGTCCAGCAGCACAGCATCTCGGTCAGTGGCGGCAGCAAGAACATCAAGTACTTCCTCTCAGGAGGTTACGACCGCCAGACCGGTATCATGAAGGCCACCGAGCCAGATGTGTTCCAGAAGTACAACATGCGCGCGAAGATCGACGCAAAGCTGAACAAGATCATGAGTCTGTCCAACAATATGTCATTCTATAGCTCCGACTATTCATGGATCGGAGTGGGTGACATTCAGGATGTGTTCAGGAATCTTCGTCACAGCCCTGCGTCCTTCCCGCTTTTCAACCCTGACGGAACAGGACTTTACAACAACCCGCTTATCATCGGTGGTAACTACAACGTCGCCAACGGTCGTCAGATTGTCTTCGCGATGGGCAAGCACAAGAACTACGACAAGAAGTTCAACTTCGCCAACACCACGGAGCTTGTGATCCGTCCGGTCAAGCAGTTCAACCTCACAGCCAACTTCACCTACAGAAGGGTGAACCGCAACGGGATGGGCAGGACGGTGAACATTCCTTACGGCATCCGTCCGGGAGTCTTCGGAGCCTACACCACAGGAGCGGGCCTTAATGAGTTGGAGGAAAGGACGAGAAGATATGACTATTACACCGGCAACATCTTCGGAACTTATGAAGATTCCTTCAACAACGCCCACAATGTCAAGGTGATGTTCGGTTTCAATGCCGAAACTTACCATTACAAGAACGTGACCGCCAAGGGACAGAATATTTCCGATGAACTCCTGAATGACTTCAATCTGATTGTCCCGGATCCTTCTACCGGCGCCAAGATAACCAATTTGGAAGGCGGGCAGAGTGAGTATGCCCTCGCCGGTTTCTTTGGTCGTGTCAACTATGACTACAAAGGCAAGTACCTTGTCGAGGCATCCGGACGCTACGATGGATCATCCCGTTTCGCCAAGGGGCATCGCTGGGGACTGTTCCCTTCAGTGTCCGCTGGTTGGCGTATTTCTGAGGAGCCGTTCTTCGCCCCGGCCAAGAATCTTGTGAACAACCTCAAGCTCCGCGCTTCTTTCGGCTCGCTGGGTAATCAGAATGTCAAAGACTACATGTTCATGAGAACCATCTCCATCGATGATTTCAAGGCGTTCACATTCGGTGAGGGTTCCACGAACGCCCAGTATGCCGGAATCTCCGCCCCTAACTCGTCATCCCTGACTTGGGAGACCACTTATCAGTACAACCTTGGTCTTGACGCGTCGATGCTGAACGGAAGGCTTGACTTTACCGCAGAGGCCTACATCCGTGACACAAAGAACATGCTCATTCAGGGCAACGCCCTTCCAAGTGTCTATGGCGCTGACGCCCCTAAAGAGAACTCCGCGGATTTGAGGACGAAGGGTTACGAGATCTCCCTCGGATGGAGGGACAGCTTCGAACTTCTCGGGAAGCCGTTCAACTACAACATCCGCGCTTCTGTGAGCGACTACAACTCCCACATCACAAGGTATGCCAACAATCCTGACAAACGACTCACTGACTACTATGTTGGCCAGAGGATCGGTGACATCTGGGGCTTTGTTGTGGACGGCCTGTTCGCTACCGATGAGGAAGCCAAGGACTATCAGGCAAACGTCTGCGACGCCCTCACTTATGTCGGCACCAACCGTATGCAGGGCGGATTCCTTGCCGGTGACCTCAGGTATGTCGATCTCGACAACAAACAGGAAGGAGAAGGCGGAATCAACAAGATCACCCTTGGCGACAACACCGCCGACAGCCCTGGCGACCGCAAGATTCTCGGCAACTCGCTTCCGAGCCTCCAGTACGGTATCAACCTTGGATTTGACTGGATGGGATTCGACTTTTCGACATTCCTTCAGGGTGTGGGCAACCACTACTGGTATCCTTCCGGCATGAACATAGCATTCTGGGGATCATATTCCTACGCCTACTACACGGCCTTCATGCCACGGGACTTCATCAAGACCGTCTGGTCCGAAGAGAATCCTGACACCTATTTCCCAAGGCCGCGTGTCTATTCATCGACCGGTGGAGAGCTCGCGCCGCCTAACAGCAGGTACATCCAGAACGTTAGGTATCTCAGGCTGAAGAACCTTACGGTAGGCTACACCCTTCCGCAGAAGTGGACAAAGGCGATCTGCCTTGACAAGGTGCGTTTCTACTTCTCCGGCGAGAACCTGGCCTACTGGTCTCCGATCAAGAAGTACACCAAGTATCTGGATCCGGAGTCTGCGTATCGTCGTGTCACCAAAAAGAGTACTGACGGTCTGTATACGAACTCCGACGCCAAGGACGCAGTCGCCTATCCGTGGCAGAAGACCATCATGTTCGGCATCGACATAACATTCTAATGATGGAGGACAGTGAAAATGAAAAGATATTTATTACCTATTTTGACAATCGTCCTTGGAGTCACCTCATGTGACAGCTTTTTGGATAAGTACCCTAAGGACAGGCTTGTTCCGGAGACATATTTCCGTAACGAGGAGGATTTGAAGTTGTTCTCCAACTCTTTCTATGACAACCTTCTGGATAAAACTCCTTACGACGAACAGTCAGACCTTGTGTTCCAGAAAGGAACGATTTCGGATGAACTTCTTGGCGGCACGGCCCGCGAGGTTCCAACAACGGCTTCCAAAGGAGGTTGGTCTTGGGGACAGCTCCGCAAGATCAACACCATGCTCGGCCACATGGACCAGTGTTCCGATCCGGACGCTGTCAAGAAATACACAGGTCTCGCTAAGTTCTTCCGCGCTAAGTTCTATTTCGAGAAGGTGAAGAGGTTCGGTGACGTTCCTTGGTACGACAAGGAACTCGGCTCGACTGACTCCACTCTCTTCAATCCGAGGGATTCAAGAGAACTCATCATGTCCCACATGATCGAGGACATCGATGAGGCGATCGAGTCTCTCCCTTCAGATGTCAGTGTCTATCGTGTGAACAAATGGGCCGCCTGCATGCTCAAGGCTCAGTTCTGCCTTTACGAAGGGACATTCAGAAAGTACCATGGCCTTTCATTCCAGGGTGGACGCTCCGCCGATGACTATCTTAAGTTGGCCTACGAGGCTGCCCAAAAGGTGATGGAGTCGGGAAAATATTCATTGGCCGCGAACTACCATGACCTTTTCATGGAGGTTGACGCCGACAAGAATGAGTACATCCTCGCCATAAAGATGGAGCAGTCCATCGGATGTACGCACAGCGCCACAGGCTATGTGCTCATGAACACAGGCGGCAACCCGGGCTTCTCCAAGAAGTTCGTGGATAGCTTCCTCATGAAGGATGGCTCGCGCTTCACAGACAAGGAGGGTTGGGAGACCATGCAGTTCGTGGATGAGATGAAGGATCGTGATCCTCGTCTTGGCATGATCATGAGGCTTCCGAGCCACGTCCGCACAAATTCCAAAAAGACCGTCTATGGCCCGGATCTGACAATGACCTCGACCGGCTACCAGCTTGAGAAGTTTGTCATGAGTCCGGAGTACGAGACTGCGGAACGCGCCGACATGTCATTCAACGACATGCCAGTGTACCGTCTCGCGGAGGCCTATCTCATCTATGCGGAGGCCAAGGCCGAGCTGAATATCCTTACCCAGGAGGATGTGGACAAGTCCATCAACAAACTTCGTGACAGGGTTGGAATGCCACATCTTCATCTTGCCGGTCTGACTGTGGATCCTTACCTTATTTCCGAGAAATACGGCTATCAGAACATCGCAAGGCTCAATCCCGCCAATCTCGCCCAGATTCTGGAGGTTCGTCGCGAGAGGACGATCGAACTCGTTCTGGAGGCGAGCCGTTGGGATGACATCGTAAGGTGGAAGGAAGGCCTTTGCTTCCCTCAACCTCTCTACGGAACGTATTTCCCTGGTGTCGGCCCTTACGACCTTACGGGTGACGGCAATCCGGACATCTATCTTTATGACACTCAGAATGTTGGCAGCAAGATAGAGAAAGAGTACAAAACGAAATACGGAGAAAAGTTCGTGTTCCTCCAGATCCAGGAGATCGAGATAGACGGGAACTATGTGCCGTACTCGAACGGTATCGTGCTGAGCGAGGGTCACAAGGGCTATGTTGACATGTACCGCACCAAGACTCGCACGTTCGATGAGAACCGCGACTATCTGTACCCTATTCCAAGAGGCGACAGGGATCTTAACAAGAACCTTGCGCAGAATCCTGGATGGGATGACGGCCTGAGTTCCTCCGACGGGGACACCGATAATGGAATGAATTAATCCATTGAAACAAACGAAGATATTATGAAAATAGTTAAGAATATAATAAGACTCTGCGCCGCGGCTCTTGCCGTCCTCCCGATTTTCGGATGCTCCGAGGAGGAATATGTCAAGCCGAGCGCCCTTCTTTCGGAGTCAAGCCTGACTTTCGAGGCAATTGGAGCGGAGCCGCAGTCCCTGACCATTGCCTCTGATGAAGCGTGGTTCATCGATGTGGACGCCGACTGGATCACAGTCGATCCGACATCCGGAACCAACACTGTAGATGTGACCGTGAGCGTCACCGACAACGTCGCCAACGGAGCGATGGCCGCCCCTCGCGAGGGTACCCTAACCATCGCCAACAACCGCGGCTACTCAATCCGCACCGTCATCTACCAGAAAGGTGACACTTACCTTGGGGTTGCGGAGTCCACTGTGACCGAGGCCGCTGCCTTTGAGGATGGAACTGTCGCCAAGATTCGTGACGCGCAGGTCATGGCTGTGGCCAAGACTGGCTTTGTCATCGGTGACGGGCAGACTAACATGTACGTTGAGGGAGAAAGGAGTGTCACAGCCGGTGACATTGTCCAGCTCAGCGGAAAATGTGCGGTCAAGGGTGGTGTCCCTGCCTTTGTGGTGGACGGCTTGGAGGTCGGCCAGAACGCTGAGCTTCGGCCTGCGGAGCCGGTGGTCGTGGATGGTACATCCACTTCATATCCTTTTGACAAGGTGACATACGCCAAGGTTTCAGGAACCATCATCGGGAATCTTCTTCGCCTTTCAGGTGGTGTCAACTGTAAGATCATCGATCCGGTCGAGAGTGTTGGAGCCACGGAACTTAACGTTCATAAGGTCGAGGCTCTCTGCTACTATGTCGGCACATTTGACAAGCAATATGCTTTTGTCATCTTTTCATTGAAAGACAATGGGGTGGATGACACCGTCGGCAAGCCGCTGCCGTATTCCGATGATTTCTCTTGGCTTGCCCCTTACATTGAGTTGGCCAACTCGAAACTTCCTGAGGCAAGCAAGATCTCTGACTGTGTCGGTGCTGTCACCTCGTCCGCGGACGGATGCGCCAACATTTACACAACTCTGAAGGATAATGGTTGTGACGTTATCGGTGAATTGAGGTCCAGAGGCTACACAGACTTGAACCCTGGCTTCAAGACAATCTATCTTCAGGATGCCTATTTCAAATTCGGAAAGACAAACTGTCAGTCTGGGCTGACACTGCCGCTCTTCAAGATTGATGGCGAGCAGGACATTGTCGTATCGTTCAGATGGTGCTCTCAGATGCAGGGTTCAGGAAAGATTGACGAAACTCACATGGTTGTCGCCATTGACGGGCCGGGTACAGTCGTGACTGCCAAGGGAACCGATGGCGCCAAGATCAGCGATCCTCTCGCACACTCCCAGAAGCAGGGTCAGATGATGTGGCAGGATGCGATGTTCACTATCAAAGGTGCGACCACTGCCACGGCCATCACCATCCGCTCAAATGAGTTTGGTTCTTCTGACGATGTGGTCAAGGGTGTGTTCCGCTACTATCTCGATGACATTGAAGTGATGCTTGCCGCGGATGCCGTGACCGCTGACATTAAGGTTGAGGGCATTGAGAACGACTTGATTACCTTTGAGGGCACACCTGCCGCTCCTGTCAAGTTCAATGTGACTTCCAGCGCCGCGTTCAAGGTCAGCTCCAGCGCCAACTGGCTGCATGTCGAGAACGGAGAAGGAGGAGCCGGACAGACAAATGAAGTGACCGTGACTTGTGACCAAAGCGAACTCAGCGTATTGAGAAAGGCCGAGATCACCGTGAAGTCAGGAGTCTCCACCAAGAAGATTCAGGTAGTTCAGTCCGCTGCAGGTCAAACCTTGAAACCGTTTATTTCTATCGCTGGAGGAAACTACTTCAACATAGACGCGACCGATCTTTCTTTCAAAGTCAAGGTGCAGCATAATGTTGATTACACGATTCAGATTCCGGATGAGGTGAAATGGGTGTCTGTCGAACCGATTGAGACTAAAGGTCTTGTTGAGGAAACTGATTTGATTCTTTACACGGCTGCAAATGTTGAGACAACACCTAGGACGGCAACGATTTATCTTGTCAATGTGGCGGAAAGCCTTATTGTTCCAATTGTTGTCAACCAAGGGCCGGCCGCACCTTCCGGAGAATCCAAGATTTCATGGACATTCTCAAAGGATTTGATGGGGACTTACAAAGATGCCTTTGAGAAGAACAACTCTCTTCCTGCAACCAAGGGAAAAGGCTACATTTCGTGGGTTGATCTTGAGGAGAATGTCGCGCTTGATGTGAACAAGAAGAAGTCAAAGGTTATCGGTGGGACAGGTGAACCATATATTACAGGTGCATGGGTAGGCGACTATTGGGAGTTCGCTGTTCCCGGTGTTACGGCTTCCGCCGGAGCTAAAATCAACTTTAATGGGGTGACACGGTGCTCTGGCTCAGGACATAAGTATTGGGCGATGATGTACAACGTCGGTGGCGAATGGGAGTACGTCAAGGAGACCAAGACCGAGACTGAAACAGGAAAGAATGCCGTTTACACTCACATTTTGACCAAAAATAACCAGACGGTTTCCGAGACAGTCAAACTTAAGAGCGCGATAAACAACCAGACTGTCAAGATAAGGTTTATCTGTGTGGCAAATTGGCAGTGTGGTTCGGCGGCTGCCCTTGAGGCTCCTAATGGAGGTACTCACCGTTGGTCTGTACCGGCCGGAACCACAGATGGCCCGATTATCACAATCACGGAGCCGGCTCCTGCGCTAAAGGCAAAATGGTTCTTTGATGTCGATCCTTCAAAGGATGCCTATGTTGAGACTTTCGGCACATTGGATGGAACATTCAAGAATACGGCAGGAGACAATGGGATGTATGTTGAGGCTAACGGAAAGTCGGTCGGTAGTGGACGCATCACTTTCGTTCAGGTTGACAAGACTTCCTTCCCGGTGGCCTCCGACCCTAATCCTAAGTATTATGTAGGAGGTACCGGACATCCTTATGTGACTGGTGTGTGGCCAGGAGATGCTTGGGTGTTCACAGCGACTGATGGCAATGAGTATCCGGCAGGAACGAAGCTTCACATAAAGTATCTCACCCGCTGCTCCGGAACCGGTCAGAAATATTGGAGGCTTGAGTATTGGGACGGCGAGGCATGGCAGCCGACAGATCCGTTAAAGAAAGAGACGGAATCCGGCAGTTCTGCGGAGTATAATTTTGAGGAGTCTAAAAAAAATGTCACTGTGGACAAAACGTTCACATTGGCGAAAGCTTGTACGGAGATGCAGTTCAGAATGGTCTGTGTCGTTAACTGGACTCTTGGAAAGAAAGCGCTTGAGGCCCCTAATGGAGGTACATGTCGTTTGGCCGCAGAGTCTGATGCTGAAGGAACGAGCCCTATTTTTGAGGTTGTCGAGTAATCAGTCTTGCTGATCATATTATTCAAGCGCTCCCGGAATACTGAACCCGGGAGCGCATTTTAGTAACTTCTATTATGATTAACGGTGGTGGCTCTGTGGCACTTTGATGAGGTGGGTGGTGTTGTAGCCACGGTGCTTGTCCTCGGCGACGTATTGCGGCACAGAATATACCAACATAGCCACCCCCAGCTTTCGGAGGTTAGCCATGATAATGTCTCTTACTGACCACTTATGCTCAAGTATCCATTACTGAATTGCCTCAATCTGCTCCTTGGAAAGTTTGGTGTACAGCTTGATCTGCTCAATCGGCATGCCACTGGCAAGCAGAGCCTTGGCCACGTCTAGTCTGCCTTCAATCATTCCTTCGGCCTTTCCTTCGGCCTTTCCTTCAGCTTTTCCCTTGGCCATTCCCTTGGCCAAACCCTCAGCCATACCTTTAGCCATACCTTTAGCCGTCCCGTCAGCAATCCCCTTTGCCTCTCCGTCGGCGTATCCTTTCTCGAAGCCCTTGCGCTCGGCGAATTCCCGCTGCGCCAGAATGTCCCACTCGTTCATCTTGTCAATTTCGTATTTAAGTTTCTTATCCTTGTCGAACGCCGCGACCTCGCACGCCTCGGCGAGCCGTCTGGAAATTCCTCCGACCTCCTCGATCCATTCGGGGACCCTTTGGAAGCCCTCACTGTTCCTGAATATGTAGAACAGCCTGTCGAACTCCGTCACGCACTCCTCCAGCGTCTTGGTGAACAGCGTCATCTCCACAAAGATAACACTAATTGTCTGATCCGCAACCATTCCGGTGCGTTTTTCGGTGAACCTCCAGTGGGAGATGAAGTGGTCGGTGTCCCAGAGGGACTCGTCGTCGTGCCTCAGGCGGTAGTTCAGGAACGACACCACATAGACCGGACGTAGTCCCTTGTATCGTTCCCCGTCCGACAGTTCAAGATGGTAGAGCCCCGACGCGTAATAGACGCACCTTTCGAAGAAGTTGTCCTCCTCGGCGGCCTGCATCTCCACAACAAAAGTTCTGCCTGATTTGTCACGGCAGACCAGATCCAGCACTGTCTTTTTCCCATAGGGTACATCCCGCCGCTGCTCGCGGTCGGAATATTCGGTGATGTCATCGATTCTGGCCTCTGAGGGTAGGATCATGTTCAGCACCCCGATTAGGATGTCCTTGTTGTTTTTGTCGGCGAACACCGCCTTGAATCCCACGTCGCTCCTCAGGTTCACGAACGGAGCGAGTTCCTGTTTCTTTTCATTGAAATACATATGGTTCAAAATTTAAATAAATATTTGAACCGCAATAATATGCACAATAAACGTAAATAACGAAAAGAAACCTATAAGAAATATAAAAAACAGAAATTTATTCGTTAATACCACTAAAGAAACCACTTCGCCACGGCTGGCAAATAACATTTCACATAAACCAAGGATTCTGAGTTGTTTTGTATGATTGCCCAACTTCCATGATTCAATTGGTAACTTCGATATGCTCAGTGACCGGAATCGGCCGACAGCCTGTTTGCGGCACCATCGTCCCGTCGCCTGTTTGTAGAGCCATCGTCCCGTCGCCGATTCGCAGAACAATTGGCCGGTTGTTGATCTTGCCGGATCATTGGCCGGTAGCTGGCTTACCGAACCATAGGTCCGTAGCTGACTTGCTGAACCATAGGTCGCTGAACTTGTCGAAGTGCCGAAGCAACTGGGCTACTTCTTGCTTATAGTCGTCAGGCAGTAAGGCCCGGAGTAAAGGACGGTGCCATTGCTGAAGAGTTTCTGTAATTCAGGGATTGTTTCCAGTCTTGACGTGCGTGTGATGATTGTCAGAGGCTTGTCGGAGGCGGAGACCGCTTCCACAAGGCGTTCCGGCTCCTTGCCGTAGTCGGTGATCTGACGGCCGATGTAGGCATCGATGTTCTCTGGTCTGTGTAGGAAGACCGTGGCGACATCGGTGCCTTCGGGAACCTTCGAGCAGATGGAGCCGTAGCCGATGTACGGATTGATGTCCTTGACGACCGCCGAAGCGGAGAACACCGCGAGGAAAAGACCTGCACCCAAAAGGAGTGCGGGAATATTCCAGACTTTCCGTTTGAGCAGGAACCATATTCCCAGAATATTCGCCAAAGTCAGAAGAATTATGCCGTTGATTATCGGGGCTTCGAGGGCGAAAGGATATTCAGTCAAAAGGTTATTGAGAGTCGGGATTTTGACAGCCCCGAAAAGAACCGGCAATGCGGCCAAACCAATGACTGTGAATATGATCGAGAATATTCCTGCACCCCATCGCATCCATCCTCTCTCCCCGATGCGGTCAAGCACGATAGGAAACAGATAGACGCAGAACGGGAATACCGGCACGAGGTAGATCGGCAGCTTGGAACTGAAGGAGGACAGCATCGCGACTGTGGAGATGATCGTGCAGAGGAAAAGAATCTCTAAGTCGGAACGGCCCTGTTTTGGGCAATTCGACGCATCTGATGTGTCAGAAATACCGACTTTTGACTGTGCTTGGCCGGAAGTCTCTTCAACACATGTATTCCGAACCGGCAGCAGCGAGGCGACAAACGTCCCGGCCAACAGCAGGCTGTACGGTGCCAGACACCAGATAATAGCCACGAGATAGAACCAGAACGGCTTGGCGTGGGTGAAGGCGTTAACGGCCCGCCCGACGGTCTGTTTTACCAAAAGGTTGTTGATGTACTCCGATCCGCCCTCGATCCAGACACAGCTGATCCAAAGGGCCGCAAGCCCGGCGATGATGCCCCAAGTCTTGAGACCCAAGTACTTGCCGAATCCTTTCCAGTCCCGTTTCACGGCGAGGAACACGGCTATTGACAGCGGCGGCATAAGGAGCCCCACAGGTCCCTTTGTGAAAAGGGCGAGGAATATCCACACCGGCAGCATCACGGAATCCGATCTTCGCGCTCCGTCCCCTGAGTACATCCGATAGAAGGTCCAGAGAGCCAGCACGATGAACATACACATCAGCATATCCATCCTCAGCACGATCATAGTCCCGAGGAACATAACGCAGGTCAGCGTCATTCCGGCCAGAGCCATTCTGTCCATCGCTGACTTGCCTTTCATCACCCACTTGTCCATTATCCCCGTGATGACGAACGCCGGGATCAACGAGAACATCGACAACGCAAGGCAGCTGTGATGCCCGAACAACAGTCTGCACAGCATCACGATCCAGAAATAGAGCGGCGGTTTGTCGGCATACGCCAGCCCGTGGTTGTAGAATGCGAATATATGCCCGTCCGCAAGAGCCTCGTCAGCGATGCTTAGGTACCTCAGCTCATTTGAGGGCGTGAAATCCCTCGTCAGCATCACCGGAAAAAGGCAGACGAAAGTGAAGACGAAGACCGTCATCATCGGATGGCGGGTGAATATGTTACCCTTCCCGGTCTGTGGAGTGTTGTTTCTCATCTGAAGATTCTTTTTTGCCTGATCCCAGGATCAGATTCCTTACGTAAACGACAAAACCGAACATCTGGCCGAGGATCAGTACCGGGTCAAGCCGGATGATGCCGTAGATGATGATCATCCCGGAACCTACGATGCTGATGATCCAGAATCCCCTCGGAAGCACGGATGTATGCCAGTGGTGTGAGAAGGCAAACTGATAGACGAACCGCAGCGTGAACATCAATTGACCGGTTGAGCCGAACACCACAAGCCACACCGGAATGTCGCTGTTGCGGAAGAAGTTCTGTGAATATCCCCGGGCGTCCTTGAACAGAAGCATGGCGGCTACAAACGGAAGAGCTGCCAGCAGAACTCTTGTGAGGATCTTCATACGGTCCCATATCCCGTTGGCATTCAGGTTCCAAAGATAGATGAAGTAGGCGATGAACTGTCCGAGGATGATGGAGAAATCATTCCTCAAGACTCCGTAGATGAACATCAGGCACGCCCCGATCACGCTGAAAATCCAGTAGGACACATGCGAGACGGACTTGTGAGCCATCTCGGATTTCAGCCACTGGAGCGCTGTCCTTAATCCGAAGAATGCCTGGGCGGAGAAGCCAAGCGTGAGTGTGAGCCAGGTGGGAATGCTGTCAAACATATTCCGGAAGATTAATTCCGCTCATCGTTGACATTGTCCTTCCCCACGGAGTAGTTGATGTACCGTGGCTTCATCCACCTGTAGGCGAAGCAGTCCGCGAAAGGTCCCCAGAGCCTGTTCCAGAGATGGAACTTGGATGTGCCTGCCGTGCGTGGGAAATGCCTTACCGGAACCTGTCCGAAACTGCCGCCATCCTGGAGCAGGATAAGCGCCGGCAGGAATCTGTGCATTCCCTTGAACATCGGGATCTTCTTGGCCGCGTCCGTGCGGATGATCTTGAGGGGGCAACCGGTGTCCTTCGCCCCGTCGTGAGTCATCATATTCCTGAATCCGTTGGCGATTTTGGACTGGATCCGCTTGAACGCCGTGTCTTTGCGGTTCGCCCTGTAGCCAGTCATCAAGGTGTGTTCCTTCATTCCGTCCAGCAGCAGGTTGAAATCCTCCGGTGTGGTCTGAAGGTCAGCGTCCATATAGCCGACATATTCAGAGAAGGCATAGTCGAATCCGGCTTTTATCGCGGCGCTGAGTCCGGCGTTCTTTGAGAAGCTGATGAAGAAGATGTCTTTGTTGCGGGAGCAGACCTCCTGGATCAGTTTGAGGCTGCCATCTTTAGAACCATCGTCCACGAACAGCGCGCAGGTCTTGACCTTGCTGACAGGAATGAACTCGGTCAGAGCCTTTTCCAGATTGTGGATGTTGTCCTCCTCGTTGAAGACAGGCACCACAATTGTGAGAGCATATTCAGACGTTCTGTTCATATTTGAATATTAACTTGATTTCTTGTAACTGATGATCGCCCAGCTTCCGAACGCGGCCGCGAAGCCGCACAACGCCAGGAACTGAGGAATCATATCCATAAATTTACTACCTTTCAGGTAAACAAGGCGCATCACCTCGATGAAATATTTAAGAGGATTGACGATTGTTATGGCCTGAGCCCAGTCCGGCATACTGCTGACCGGAGTGAACATCCCTCCCATCAGGAAGAATATCATAATGAAGAAGAATCCCACGAACATCGCCTGCTGGATGGTCGAGGCGTAGTTCGAGATCACGAGCCCCAATCCGGACACCACAAGAATATATACTCCGGTGAAAAGCATAAGTGTCCAGATGCTGCCGGCCGGGGCTATTCCGTAGATGATTTTGGCGAGCAGCAGACTCAAACCCATTATCACGATGCCGATGATCCAGAGCGGGATCAGCTTTGCCAGAATGAATTGGAACTTGCCTACCGGGGTGACGTTGATCTGTTCGATGGTGCCGCTTTCCTTCTCGCCCACGATGTTGAGGGCCGGGAAGAAGCCGCAGATGATTGTCAGAAGCATCACCATCAGCGCCGGCACCATAAACACCTTATAATCAAGCGACGGGTTGAACTTGTAGAGCGGGCTCACCGAGAATGAAGGAATATCCTGCCCTGCGGAAGTGACCTTCACCTTCTCTGAATATTCCCGCAGAGCCGTTGATCCTGAGATCATTGACACCATATAGGACGAACCGAGCGTGCCTTTGGTGCCGTTCACGGAGTTCGCGGCGATCTGGACCTGCGTGCCTTGGCCGTTCACAAGATCCTTCTCGAAGTTCTGAGGGACCACGAATATCATGTCCGCCTCGTCGGAATCGACCTTGCGCAACGCGTCAGGGTAGGAGTCCGATGTGCCGGAGATGTTGAAATAGGCCGATCCTCCGATCTCTGCCACAAGCCTTTGCGACAGCGGGCTATGGTCGTTGTCAACCACATCCACACGAACGTTCTTGATCTCCAGGTTCGCCGCCCAAGGGAAGACCAGCATCGCCATCAGCGGCAGCGCCACCAGCATCCTCGGGATGATCTTGTTCCGATCCAGCTGCTTGAACTCTTTTTCTATGAGGAACGATAACATATTCTTAAGCTAATCTTGTCTTGAAATTCTTGACACTCAATGCTATGAGTATGACTGTGATGAGGGACAGCACTCCGATTTCCGGCAGTGTGTAGCTTAGCGGCGTGCCTTGGATCATTATCATCTTGATCGACTGGATGTACCAACGCGCCGGGACGATCGTGGAGATCCATTGCAGGATGCGTGGCATACTCTCAATCGGGAATATCAGTCCGGACAGCAGCATCGTCGGCATCATCAGACCCATTCCGGAGGCTATCATCGCCGCCATCTGGGTCTCGACCATAGTCGAGATCAGAAGCCCCAGGCACAGTGTGCAGATCAGGAACAGGATCGAGACCAGAGCCAGCGAGAACAGGCTTCCGGCGATCGGTACTCCCATCACGAACACAGCGCAGACAATGATCAGCACCAGATCGAAGATTGACAGCACCAGATATGGGATCGCCTTGGCGATGATGATCATCATCGGGCTTATCGGGGAGGTGAGCAGCACTTCCATCGAGCCGGTTTCCTTTTCCCGGACAATCGCTACGGCTGTCATCATCGCGCAGATCAGCATCAGAATCAAGCCCATAACTCCAGGCACGAAATTATAGGCGCTCTTGCCCTGGGGGTTATAGAGCATTCTGATGACCGGGGTGATCGCCGCTCCTGCCATTCCGCTTTTCTCGGCGATCTCCTGCTGGCAGGTGGCCAGGATGTTGGCGGCGTAGGCCGTGATCATCGAGGCCTGGTTCGGATCCGTCCCGTCGGCGATCAGCTGCACGGACGCTTCTCCGTTAAGTACATCGTTCGAGAAGTTGTCGCTGAAGACCATCACAAGGCTGGTCTTGCCTTCCCTGAAGATGTCGTTGATCCGGTCGATGTCTGTGATCCTTTCGCTGACGTTGAAATATTCACTGGCATTCATCCGTTCGATGATGCGTGTCGTGAGTTCGTCATTTACAGGGTCGAACACGGCCACGGAGGCGTTGCGCACCTCGGTGGTGATGGCGAATCCGAACAGCAGAAGCTGCGCGATCGGCATCCCGACAATGATGAGCAGAGTCCACCTGTCTCTAAGGATATGTCGGAACTCCTTCTGTATGAACGCTGATAATGATTTCATCTTACTCTCCGTTTCTTTTGGCTTCTCTTGCAAGACGGCGGAACACCTCGTCCATACTCTCCGCTCCAACACTCTGCTTCAACGCGGCAGGGGAGTCCAAAGCCTTGATCTGACCGTCCACCATAATCGAGACGCGGTCGCAATATTCAGCCTCATCCATATAATGAGTGGTCACGAATATGGTGATTCCGTCATCGGCCGCCTTGTAGATGAGTTCCCAGAACTGCCTTCTTGCCACCGGATCCACCCCTCCCGTCGGTTCGTCCAGAAAGACGATTCCGGGCCGGTGGAATATCGAGACCGAGAACGACAGTTTTTGTTTCCATCCCAAAGGCAGTTCCTTGACCATCGTGTTCTTTTCAGAACTGAAATTCAGCTCATTAAGGAGTACGTCAGTCTTCTCCGCAATCTCCTTGCGGCTCATTCCGTAGATTCCTCCGAACAGCACCAGATTCTCCTTCACGGTCATATCCTCGTAGAGGGAGAACTTCTGGCTCATATACCCGATGTGCTTCTTGACCATCTCCGGCTGCCGTGCGATGTCGTAACCTGCCACGGTTCCGGTCCCGGATGTCGGCTTGCTCAGTCCGCACAACATCCTCATCGCCGTGGTCTTTCCGGCTCCGTTCGCTCCGAGGAATCCGAACACCTCGCCGTGATACACATCGAAAGAGATGTGGTCCACGGCTGTGAACGTCCCGAAACGCTTTGTCAAGTTCTCTGTATGAATTACTTCCGTCATCATATTCTCATAAAGCAATCTTCCACGGACGGTCGGATCGCATTTATTTCCACATTATTGTGTTTCCTGTCCTGCAGGAACTTCCTGAGGTCGTCCTCGCTGAATCCATCCCCCGTGGAAAGGTGCACGGATTCTCCGAACGAGAAGGCCCTGATCGTTCCTGAATATGCCCGCAGGTCTCCCAGCAGGGCGTGCATCCTGTCAGATCGGACTGAATATAACCTGTCCGGGAACTCCGCTATGATGCCGGCCGGACTGTTGACTGTCAGGAACTTCCCGTTCCTTATGAGGGCTATCCTGTCGCATCTTCCAGCCTCGTCCATATACGGGGTCGAGACCAGAATCGTGATCCCGTCGTTCTTCAGCCTTCCGAGCATATCCCAGAACTCCTTTCTGGAGACAGGATCCACACCGGTCGTCGGCTCGTCCAGGAACAGGACCTTCGGCTTGTGGATCAGTGCGCAGCAAAGGGCCAGCTTCTGCTTCATTCCACCGGACAGCTTTCCGGCCATCCTTGCCTTGAACGGCTCGATCTGCTTGTAGATGTCCTCTATCAGGTGGTAGTTCTCATCTATCGTCGTGCCGAACAGCGTTGCGAAGAACGTCAGGTTCTCTTCAACCGTAAGGTCTTGGTACAGAGAGAACTTTCCTGGCATATAACCGATGATCTTCCTGATCTCGCGGTAATCCTTCACGGTGTCGAGTCCTTCGACCTGAGCCGATCCGCTGTCCGGTACCAGCAGGGAGGTCAGCAGGCGGAACAGCGTGGATTTCCCGGCTCCGTCCGGGCCGATGATCCCGAATGTCTCACCGTGCCGGACATCGAGCGAGACCCCGCCCAATGCCTTGACCTTGCCGTAGGACTTCACAAGCCCTTCGGCCAGTACCGCTGATTCTGTCAATGAACCGTTCATCATCAGAATTTGACTTCTCCGTACATTCCAAGTTTAATCAGACCGTCATTTTTCACGGCGATCTTCACGGCATAGACAAGATTAGCCCTCTCGTCCCGTGTCTGGATGGTCTTCGGAGTGAATTCCGCCTTGTCAGAGATCCAGATGAGCGTGCCGTCATATTCCTTTCTTCCGGACGTGCCTTGATCAGCATAGACCTTGACCGCCTGTCCGAGTTTGACATTCGTCAGCTGGTCGGCCGTGATGTAGGCGCGGAGTCTGATGCTTTCAAGATCCGCCACCTTGAACAGCGCGCGTCCCTGCACGGCGAGTTCTCCCACTTCTGAATATTTAGCCAGTACAGTTCCACTTACCGGACTGGTTATGACGCATTTGCGTATTTTGTCCTCAAGCTGCATAACTTGCGCCTCAAGGGCGTCGGCCTGTCCAGAGACATTGCTGTTGGTGTTCTGAAGGCTTTCCTTCTGGGCGGCCAGTTGGCGTTCGAGGATGTCAAGCTGGGCCTGGATGTCCTCAACCTGCTTGCGGTTCGACGCTCCGGCCTGTTCCAGTTTCGTGAACCTGTCCAGTTCCTGTCTCTGTTTGGCGATCTGGCTTTCCAGGGCGGCTATCTGTCTGGAAATGTTCAGTCTGCCGCTCCCGACGGCCCTGCGGCTGGCCTCCAGCTGGATTTTGCTGAGGTAAAGCTGCACGGTGTCGATGCACCCGACAACGGCTCCGGCCTCAAGCCTGTCTCCTTCCTGAAGATCCAGACTCATTATCTTTCCGTTTCCCTCGGCCGAAACCGTCACCTCCGTTGATTCAAAAACTCCCGAGGCATCGTAAGCCTTGTTCCCTTTCCCGCAGGAAGTAATCGCCAGCGCAAGGACCAGCAATGATGAATATGTAAGTGTCTTTTTCATTTATCTATCTGTTTTGTTTTCAGCTGCTGGATCCTGATAGCGTCCGGATCGGCCTGCCCGGCCACCCCGTTCTCGATGTAGGACTCGACCTTTTTATAATTGATCTCCAGATTCGAGAGCGTCAGTTCGTACTGCCGTACCAGCGGGAAGTACTTTTCCGCCGCACCATGGCATTCCTCGATGGTGACTGCCATGCCGCCGGGCTGGCCGTTTTCGATGCCGCCAGCCATGCTGCCGGCCGGATCGGTTGCCCTGCCGCTCATCTGGCCGCTCACCGGCAGGGCGAGGCAGATGAGCGTGGCCGCTGTAATCAGGATTTTGTTCATTCTCATTTTATCATTATCGAATCAAGGATGAACCCCACATTGCTCCGCCTGCGTTCGTCAAGGTATCGGTTGATGTCAGCCTCCGGCATGATCTGACCGAGGACCGGAAGGAAGAGAAACGAGGCGACGTTGATGGAGACGATGTTCACAATCAGATCCATAAGCTTGATTTCCCTGACATTACCTGCCTTCACCTCCTTCTCCAGCATGTCATTGACGCATTGGATGTAGCCCGTGACCTTCGGAAGCACAATCTCCATGATCTTGGTCAGGTTCTCCTTGTTGTGGATCAGCTCGTCGATCATGAACCAGACAAACCTGTCGTTCTTACGCATCAGGTCGAACTGGTTCATTACAAAATGACTTATGACTTCCTTGAAACTGATCTCTTTGTCATGCACTCCCTCGAGAATGCTGACGATCAGTTTTGCCTTCTCGTCGAAGATCATCTGGAAGAGTTTCCCCTTGGATCGGTAGTAGTAGTGCAGCATGGAATGGCTTACTCCAGCCCTTGCCGCGATGGACATCATCTTGGCGTTGCCGTAGCCCTTCTCCATAAACTCCTCTTCCGCCGCCTTGAGGATTTTCGCGGCCGTGTCTAAAGTCTCCTCTGCCATATTCATTGTTCCATTATATTCATTTCACCGTTTGACTTGAATCGCTCCCGGAACTTCGCTAACCGCATTTCCACTATTTGTCATCATTTTCAGGAATATATTCCTCCGTGAGCAGTATCTTCACCGCCCCGATGACCACAAACGCTGTTATTGCAAATCTCATAATTCTTTGATGATTAGTATGTTTTATGCTTTATGTTTTATGTTTTATGACTATTAGTGATGCGCTAACTTTCGCATCTATGTTCGTAACTTATTAACATTGCAAAGTTTAACAATATTCTACTATAACCTCGATTTGAAATTAGTTTGTACTGAAGGTTTATGACAGCCCCTCAACTACTCATTTGAAATAAGGATTTTTCAGAACTTACTTTAGTAACCTTCAAAAAATAACCTGCATCATCTTAAGGAATCTTTTCGGTATATATCTCTTTTCTCATCAGTCATGTGCCACCGGCACACTCCTTCTTCAAAAAAAGATCTATCCTCGAAAATCTTCTCTTAATCTGAAGCAACTTATTATTTCATGTTCCTTATCTGATAATTATTAACGCATCAGTACTATTTTATGACAATTTTGCCGATCAAGTATTCATTTAGACATTAGAAGATATTTTGGATTGTTTGAAATGTTCTTTGAGGTGAAAAAATCTTCATTTTCTTCCCGTTTCTTCAGTCAGACAACACCGCTATCTTCCTTGGGAAGAAGCGGTCGAAACTGAAGTTTTTCACTCTCAACCATTCAAACAAACAATTCAAAACAGCTTCTTAATGTTGGACAAAGGTGTCCGACAAATTTGTTCGACAAAATTGTCGGACACAAAGATATCGATAAAATCATAATCCGCAAAAATTTATTGGCAATGTCGCCCAAAGTGGTTAACTTTATTTTGAATTTAACAAATAACTTTAAGTGTTATGCAACTTATCAAAACTGTTTCGTGCCTGCTTGCAGGCGCGCTCGCATTGACTTTTGTGTCATGCGAAAAGGAAGACAAGGCGATTTCGGTCGAGAAGATTGCCTTCAATGAAACTTCTTTGACACTTTCTGTGGGGCAGACTCTCACGCCGGAGTTGACAATCACTCCGGATGATGCTACGGACAAGACTTACATCCTGGCTTCGAGCGATGAGGCTGTTGTGACTGTCTCCGGCTCGGAAATCAAGGCCGTGGCCGCAGGTGACGCAGTCATCACGGCGACCGTGCAGGGAGGAACACTGACATCGGAGTGCAGCGTGACCGTTGTGCCGGAAGGCTACCCTACAGAGTTCACAGCCTTCAACTCAGCCAAGGGCTTCTTCTACGGAGACTATTACATGGCCGGAACCGACAACTCCTGGACTTACTTCACCTCGGGCAGCGTTGTGTTTGCGGACGGTGCCTTCTCCGGCAAGGGAACGGCACTTTTCCTTGAATTGAACGCTCCCAAATCTGGAGACAAGTCCGTCACGGCCGGCTCGTATTCCGTTGATGAATCTGGAGAAATGCCTGAATATACTTTTGCCAAAGGAGAGGATTTCGGCACAGAAGGCCTTCAGGGGACATTTGTCTATGATAGCGAGGTTGAAGGAAACTATCTGGTTGTCAGCGAAGGAGCGGTTTCAGTCAAGACAGTAAACAGTGAATATGTTGTCTCCGCTTATGTCAAAGCCGGCGGCAAGGCATACTCTTTCACATATTCAGGCTCTGTCCCTGTCGAGGATTATTCCAAGGATTATGCAAACTATAAGGTTGTCGAGATGAAGAACCTTTCACACGGCACTCTTGACTACTACGGAACAAAGATCTACGGCAAGACCGGCACAGACTATTCAGGTTGGACCATCTATCTGGGAGACAAGACCATGGACTTTGAGAGCTATGATGGAACGGGTGAGATGCTGATGCTTGACCTCAACACGGCATCCAGCTACACCACGGCCATACCATCCGGTACATACAAGGTGATGTATGCTGCTGACAACGCTCATTTCCAGCCGTTCACGGTGGTTCCTGGGTTCACCGAAGGCTCTGCTACCTTGGGAACATGGTACGCACTTGACTGGGAGCCGGTCTATGCCGCCAATGTCGGTCTGGTGAGGATCACAAATGAGAATGACAAGATCTACACGATTGACTTCAAGTTTCGTGACGACAACAACGAGACTTTCTTCCAGGGTTCCTACAAAGGAGAACTTACCTACGGCGACTACAGCGAGTAGTAGCTTCGGAATGAATATAAAGGCCTGACAGTCATTAATGAACTGCCAGGCCTTGCGATCTCCATGCCATTGGTCCCGCCGCCGATCTCCAGGTTCCTGCCGACCACGTGCTCTCCATTGCCGTTCCTGCCGTAGGTGTACTCCACGGCCTCGGAGGCTCCGTCGCGGAAGTCCGCCGAGCCCGTCACCGATGGCCCCGGGGCGGAATCCGACACGGACACGAGCCTGCAGTCGTCGTATGTCATTGACAAATTGTCCACGATGCCCTTGCGCGAGGAGGTGATGTCGCCCTCGCGGGACAAAGATAATAAATTTCCCATATTGTACTGACTGTAAATTGCGCCGGAACATCTTCCACACTTGGAAAACCATCTTGCTTACGGACAACGATTTAGCGTTCTAGGTGTGAATATATTTGCACACTTAAGAGTCCGCAACCCCATCGCAGCTCGTCCTGTTGGCATCATCATGTCCCAGGTGTGATAAACTCTGCACACTTGGAAAACCATCTTGCTGACGGACAATGATTTGACGTTCTAGGTGTGAATATATTTGCACACTTAGGAGTCCGCGACCCCATCGCAGCTCGTCCTGCTGGCATCACCCTGTCCCAGGTGTGATAAAGTCTGCACACTTGGAAAACCATCTTACTGACGGACAACGATTTAGCGTTCTAGGTGTGAATATATTTGCACACTTAAGAGTCCGCGACCCCATAGTCGAGGGCGCGCCGTCGGTTGCCCAAAGCGAATTTGTCGATTTTGTCGATTTTGTCGGGTATTTTTTGCGGGGTTGAGAATTTATCCCTACCTTTGAGTCGCCATGGCATCTTGTCAGGGGCGACTAATCCCTGAATTTCCAGTCTGTGGCATCCAAATGGAGCTCACGTCCGCCAAGATTCGCGCTCCATTTTTTTTGTGCATAGAAGATAAGATCTACATAGTCACAAAAAATTATAAATGAACCCACTTGAAAAAGTGTCATTTGCCACTTTTTACCCCTTACAGAAGTATCTTCGAGGCACAAGTTTTTCAAAACACGACTATTTCAAGTGGGCTCAACCTTAAAAAATCTGTTGGCTCAGCCAGTTTTGAACTGAGCCAACCTAGGTTACAAAGATATCCCAATCCATGTTGGTTTTCCAAGTTATTTTTTTAGGATTACTAAGAAGCTGTTTTGAATTGTTTGTTTGAAGGTTAAGAGCAAACTCTTCTCCTGCCGCTCACCTCAAAGAACATTTCAAGCAACTCAAAACAGCTTCTAAATAATGTTTATTCCTTTACGCAGCGCACGCTGAGGCCTTGCGAGCGCGCGTCCTTATTCACTTTGAAGGTTCTCTTGCTCTTCATGATTGCCATATACTGTCCGTAAACTACCTGACTTGTGGAAGTCGCTGACTTGACGGAAGCGGTTCCGAACCAGACCCCGGCGTATGGGTTGGCCTCTGGGTAGTCAAGACCACCCGATGCATACACTCTGGTGCCTGTGCAAGGGAACCACTGGTCTTTGTCAATCGCTCCGTGGTTCGTTGGATCCCACGTCATTTCCGTGAACTTCATCCAAGCGTACGGGGTGTTGCCGTCTGCGTCGCTGACCGGAACCTTGTAGCCGACAGGACACGGGTCGTAGATTGTCTTTTTCATGGAGACACCTCCCCAGTAATCATCGTCAGAGACATCAACCCAGTCTTTGGTGATGTAGTCACAATCATATTCAGGATTGCCGCTCTCATCGACATTGCCGTTGGTTTTGTAGGTCATGGCAAAGAAGGTGGCCGGCTGCTGAATCGACTTCTCGATGGTTCCGTGGAATTCAGCGAGATCCTTTATCTTGGATATGGCCTTGCCGTCGATGTCGTAAAGTGTTTTCTCACCGTCTTCCACATAGCTGTAGTCGTCATTGATAATAGTGAAAGCATTGGCTCCAGGGAACGGATCCTTGCGGCCCCATTGGTAAAGCATCCCGAAGTTGTCGAACGAGCCTCTGTTCATGTCGGTGGCTCCAATATTCCTGTCCATGAATGTCCACTGTGTTCCGGAAGCGTTTGCTTCGGTGGTGAAGAGAGTCTTCTCAGGATCATAGTCGCAGATCCAAAGGTGCCAGCTCCACAGGATGGTTCCGGCTTCATCGCAGACCGCTACGAGGGCGTTGCCTTTGCTTTCGGCGATCTCGGCATAGGCTGTCTTGGTCTCTGGATTGAGGAAAAGGGATTTCACAAGTCCCTTGGCGTCCTGCCATACGAGTTTTACAGAGGCCGCCGAGCCTGTCAGTTCCGTCGCGGAGTTTCCTTTGTGCGCCACATCGAACGAGGCGACGCTTCCAGGCTTGACAATGTAGCAGTTGGCGGTACCGTTCTCCGAAAGATTCACCGCTGCCGTTGAAATTTCCTCTGGCACATAGACGGGTTTTTCAGGTCCGTTGTCCTTGTCGCATCCCGCGAAAGTGACGCTTGCCGCACACAGCAATGCCGCGAGCAGGCTTTTCTTGTAGTTGGTCATAAAATAATTTGTTAAGTACGTTTATATTTCTATCGTGAAGATAGGAATATTATTTCGTTCTTTCCGCATTATTTTACTATAAAATCGATTTTATCCGATGTTTGAAGCATTCTTTGAATATTTATTCTCTGCGGCGGTCTTTCCACAACCTTTACAGTAGTCTTTTCACAGCCTTGAAGAACTTGTAAGGCATATATCGGAATGGCAGGTCCAGCCAGGTCGGAGTTGTGACGACCGCACGATAGTGAGTGAATGCGTCGAAACTACGTTTGTGGTGATAACTGCCGAGTCCGGAGTTGCCGACTCCGCCGAACGGAATGTTCTCGTTGGCGATGTGCATTATCGTGTCGTTTATGCAGGCTCCGCCTGAGGACGCGTGACGCAGGACGTAATCTCCGCGGCTTCCGAAATAGTACAGAGCCAGAGGCTTTTCCCTTGACGTGACGAATGAGATCACCTCATCGATCTCCTTGAATATCTGCACTGGGAAGATCGGACCGAAGATCTCCTCGCGCATCACCGGAGCGTCCGGCGAGACTCCGTCCAGAACCGTCGGCTCGAAATACCTGTCGCCACGGTCCGTGTGCCCTCCGAAAGCGATCTGTCCGTCTTTCAGGTAACCTTCCAGCCTCTCGAACGCCTTGTCGCTTACGATTCTGACAAAGTGCCTGGTCTTGTGCGGATTCTCTCCGAGAAGTTCCTTGAAACTGGTCTCCAGTTCTTTAAGGAACTCATCTTTGATCTCTTCGTGTATCATAAGATAGTCCGGCGCGATGCACGTCTGCCCGGCGTTGAGGCTCTTGCCCCAAGCTATGCGCTTCGCCGCCACCTTGATGTCGGCATCCTTGTCCACGATGCACGGACTCTTACCTCCGAGTTCCAGCACGACCGGCGTAAGGTTCTTCGCCGCCGCTCCCATCACGATTCTGCCAAGTGCCGGGCTTCCGGTGAAGAATATGAGATCCCAGCGTTCCTCCAGCAGAGCTGAGTTTACCTCACGGTTTCCTTGGACGACAGCGACATATTCATCGCTGAATGTGTCCTCGATCATCCGCTGGGTTACCTTGGAGACGTTCGGGACGTAAGGGGACGGCTTCAAAACCGCCGTGCAGCCGGAGGAAATGGCTCCAACGAGCGGAGTCAGAAGCAGCTGCACGGGATAGTTCCACGGCGAGATGATCAGCGCGGTGCCAAGCGGCTCGCTGATGATCCTGCTTCGTGACGGGAACATCTTCAGCGGAGTCGCCTTCCTTTGCGGCCTGCTCCATTTCCTTATGTTATGAATATGGCTGCGAATCTCCCCGAGAAGTATGCTGACCTCTGTCAGGTAAGCCTCCTCGTAGGACTTGTGCAGATCCGTCCACAGTGCCTCGCACAGTGGTTTCTCCCATTTGCGCACCGCAGCCTCGAACGCTCTGAGCCGCTCCAGCCGCCATTTCACGTCAAGGGTCGCCCCGCTTCTGAAGAAGCGCTCCTGCCGCTCCCTGATCTCCTTTATCCTCTCAATCGAAGTATTTTCCAAAATTATGACGCTTTATGAATATTCCGTCTCAAAGTTAGTGATTTACTCTTGATATTCAGAGCCTCATTTCCATTTTCCTGAATATTCCTTCGTCCGGTGAAATGATCCATCACGCTGTAAACCCCGAAGCATTTTCCGAATATGAAGTCGAAGACCGCGATCGGTAATATTCCTTGCCAGAACCGGATGAAGTGGTAAGGGAACGGGATGCCTTTGAAACTTTTGCCTTTTTCGATGGCTTTGATGACTTTGGCGGCGACTTTCTCCGGCTTCAGGATCGGGAATATCTTGGACTGCACGCCGTCAAACATTCCCGTGTCGATGAAGTACGGCGCCACGGACATAACCTTGACCTTGCTTCCCGCAAGTTTAAGCTCTATCCTCATTGACTCCGTCCAGCCGATCACCGCCCATTTGCTCGCGCAATAGACTGACATCTTAGGCACTCCCAGCATTCCGGCCGCTGACGCTATCGTGCAGATGCAGCCGCTGTTCCTTTTGATCATATCCGGGAGAACCTGAAGTGCGACCAACATAGGAGCCGTGGCGTTCACGTCCATCGTAAGGTTGATGTCCTGCACTGTCTGCCTGTCGAACGTCCTGTTGCCTCTGACAATTCCGGCGCAGTTGATCAGCATATCCACATCCCCGACCTCGCTGATGACTCTTGAATATGTCTCCGCCACGATGTCCGCGTCCGCACAGTTAACCTGATAGGAATGGATTCTGTTCTTGTGGCCAACCATAGTTGCTCTGGTGTCAGCGTTTGGCTTCTTGGTGTCACTTCCCAAGATTCCGGCCAATTCAATTTCCGTCCTTCTGATATTGTCCGGATTTACATCCCAGATCACTAAATGAGCCACCTCTTTTTCCAGACAGATGCGTCCCATAATCTTGCCTATCCCTGAAGCGCCTCCAGTGATGAGCACTGTTTTTCCTTTTAAGTTCATATTATATACTACTAACTAACCACACAAATGTAAATTCTTTCAACCAATAAACAATGAAATTCGTCCTTTTGAAAAGTATTTGGGGCTTGACATCGTAATATTTCCACTTTATGACTACCTTTGCCGTATGGATGCATTGAACAAAGAGATGCTGCGTTTGGCTCTGCCGAGCATTCTCGCCAACCTGACCGTTCCGTTGGTCGGGATGGTGGACATCGCGGTGGCCGGCCATCTGGACACCTCCGCTGCGGCTTTGATCGGCGGAATCTCGGTCGGGTCCCTGATGTTCGACCTGCTTTACTGGAACTTCGGATTCCTGCGCGCCGGTACGGGCGGGATGACCGCGCAGGCTTTCGGGCGGCAGGACTGGGACGATTGCATCGGTAACCTTACGAGGGGAGTCGGACTTGCGTTCATCATAGCCTTCGCCCTGCTCCTGATCCAATGGCCCTTCCAGAAACTGATCTTCCTCTTCGTCGGCTGCTCCGAAGAAGTCCGTTCGCTTGCCCTTAAATATTTCTATATCCGCATCTGGGCGGCTCCTGCGACCCTCAGCCTGATGGCTTTCCGCGGTTGGTTCATCGGGATGCAGGACACGTTCAGTTCGATGTTGACCGATGTGATAGTCAACGTTGGCAATATCCTCTTCAGCATCCTTCTGACCTTCGGAATCCCAGGAACAGCCTTTAATGGCCTTGGCTTCAAAGGAATAGCCTTGGGAACAGTCGTGGCGCAATATTCAGGACTCCTCTTCGCCGGGGGACGTGTCGCTCTGAAATTCAGGAATATAGTAGGAGGCGTCTCGGCTTTGGACCTCAAGGCCGCTTTCAATGGCGACAAGGTCCGGAGATTCTTCTCCGTCAACCGTGACCTTTTCATCCGCTCGGTCTGCCTGATAATCGTCTATTTGGCATTCACAGCCATCTCCGCCCGTTTCGGAGACGTTCTGCTGGCCTCCTGCTCCATTATGCTGAAGCTTCTGCTGGTATTCTCCTATTTCACAGACGGTTTCGCTTTCGCCGGCGAGGCACTCACCGGAAAGTTTGTCGGGGTCCGTTGGCCTCAGATGGTCCGGCGGACCGTGGACTACACATTTGGTTGGAGTATGGGAATCGGAATCATATTCGTTTTCATATATGCCGTCTTCGGAATGTCGATGGTTCGTCTTCTGACATCCGACGGCATCGTGGTCGAGGCAACCCGCGCCTTTATGCCGTGGCTCGTCCTCTTCCCTTTGGTAAGTTGCCCCGCCTTCACCTGGGACGGCATCTACACCGGCGCCACCGCCACCAAGGCGATGCGTGACTCCAACATCGGCTGCGTCTTCGCCTTCTTCGCCGTCTGGCTTCTGGGAATGTTCCTCTTAAGGCCAAAAGGAACAGCCGCCGCCCACCTCCTCTTCGCCGCCTACTACGCCCACGTCATCTTCCGCTCCCTCTACCAGACCTTCTGTTATCGTAAAGCCATCCTCGCCCCTATCCTGTAGTCTGGCTGCACCTATCGCTTCCATTCCTTCTTCGCTTCAAGAGCCATCCTCGCCCCTATCCTGTAGTCTGGCCGCACCCTTTGGAGACGAAAAGAGGAGAATACGTTGAGGCTGCCCCAAAAGGTCAGCCCCCTTCATACATTTCAACCCCCAGTCATTCCGTGACAGCCCCTGAGGGGCATGGGGAAAGGATTCCCCAACCCACTTCGGTCGCTTTGCTCCGAGTCTTGTGGCTTTTGAGTCAGCCTTATCAAAAAAGACCGGAAGTGTTGCATGATAATGGATCCAGCGCAGGCCTGATGTTCATAATCCCGTAAAGGATTAGCGTTTTCTGAAATATTTCCCGACAACGGGGAGGGAGGAGAGGGGGAAGTCGCGCTTGATGATCACGGCGCAGAAGGCGAGGATCAGGACGGTGTTGATTCCGATGGCGGGCCAGGTGGAGAGATGAACGTTGGCGCAGGACATACATACATACAGGATCACGGCCAGGCAAACGTACAGGGCGATGTCCTTGAGCGGGTAGTTGATCGGGTACTTTTTCTGGCCGACTATGTAGGACAGGACCATCGCGACTCCGTAGCCGGCGAAACCGGCCCAGGCGCAGGCCATATAACTGAACTTAGGGATGAACATAATATTCACTCCGAACAGCACGAGGCATCCGATTCCGGAGAACAACGCACCCCAAAGTGTCTGGTCTGTAAGCTTGTACCAGAACGAAAGGTTGAAATAGATTCCCATCATGATCTCAGCGGCCATCACGATCGGCACGACCTTGAGGCCCTCCCAATAGCTTGGACCGATGATGTATTTCAGGATATTCATATACCCTATGACGCAAAGGAACGCAAGGAGGGTGAATATGATGAAGTACTTCATCGCCTTGGCGTACATCTCCTTGCTGTTCTTGTCCGCCGCGCTGCCGAACACGAACGGCTCGTAGGCATAGCGGAAAGCCTGGGTGATCATCGCCATTATCATCGCGATCTTGATGCTGGCCCCGTAGATGCCAAGAGGCACGGACGAGCCTTCCCCATAGATGAACGGGAATATGATCTGCGAACCGCTCTGGTTGAGGATTCCGGCGATTCCAAGCACAAGGATCGGCCAGCTGTAGCCAAGCATCCTTTTCAGTAGTCTGCCGTCGAATCCGAACTTGAATCCGCGCAGTTCCTTCCAGAAGAAAAGGGTGATGAACGCTGTGCAGAACAGATTGATATAGAACACATAACCCACATCAAGCCCGCCATCGTAAATCCCGAACGGATTCGCTTCCAGTTTCGGAAGGATCACAAAATAAGCGAGATTCAGGAATATATTCAATCCGATGAAGAGTAGTTTCAACGCGGCGAACTTCAGAGGACGCTTCTTGAGCCTGAGGTACGAGAACGGAATGCACTGGAAGGCGTCGATCGCCACCGTGGCGGCCATAGCCCAGACGTAGGACAGATGCCCGGCATAGCCAAGGGCGGATGAGATCGGCTTTATGAAAAGCACCACGAGTCCGGCGAACAGCACCGAAGTCGTCAGCACCGAGGTCAGGATCGTGGAATATACCTTGTCCGGATTCTCGCCTTCCTTGTTGGAGAATCTGAAGAATGTGGTCTCCATCCCATAGGTCAGGATCACCAGCAGCAGAGCCGTGTAGGCGTACAGGTTCGTCACCACACCATAGTCACCGCTTGACGAGGCGATGACGTGTGTGTAAAGCGGGACGAGAAGGTAGTTGAGGAACCTTCCTATTATGCTGCTGAGGCCGTAGATCGCGGTGTCCTTGGCCAATGACTTCAGATTTGCCATTCTATGTTAATTTCAATATTACTCTTTCCGGTCACTGAGCTTGTTACTCCGAGCACCGAGCTTGTTACTCCGGTCACCGAGCTTGTCGAAGTGACGGGAAGAGTTGCTTCGACAGGCTCAGCAACCAATGAAATCACCTGATTCCGTACTTCTTGAGAATCTTCATGATAGGCTTTCTGATGGACTCGGCCCAAAGGGTGTAGCCATAATCTGACGGATGCGTTCCGTCCACAGAGGTCTCGTGGTTTGGAGCCGTCGCGCAGGTTGCGGTCACGAAATAGACATCCGGATATTTCTTCACCGCTATATTCATAAGACTGTCAACCACTTCCATTCTGCGTCCCTCGCCCTTGTCGCTGCTCGTGTTGAAGTTGCGGCTCTCCCTGTAGATGGTCTTCTGGAAGATCATCGGGACTCCCGGATGAGCGGCCTGAACCTTCTCGATGAACGGGAACAGCCTCTCCTTGATCTGCTCTGGAGTCGGGTTGGAGAACGAGTCGAACACGAATGCGTCCACGTCGGCGGCGCAAAGCACGTCCGCGAAATATGGCTGGAGCTTGCAGTTGCCGCTGCATCCGAGGCTCAGGAACTGGAGTCCGGTCATTCTGGAAAGCTGATCCGGGTAGGACATCCCGGCTCTGGAAGTGCTGATTCCGTGCGTGAAGCTGGATCCGAATATTCCGATCCTGTGACGGAAAGGATTATCGATGGCCTCGATGACAGCACCTTCGTTGACACCGATCTGGATGGACTTCTCCTCGCTCAGGATAGGCAGGTACATGAGGCACTCGTGCATAGAACCGTCCAGATTGCCGATAAGCACGACGTTGTCGTCCGGTTTCTGGTCAGATGTCACCTTCGAGGCGGCCCAGAGCCACTTTCCGTCTTTCTTTATGTAAAGGTCATAGCCTCTTGCGGCGAGTCCTCCGGTGTTGACCGGAAAGCCTCTGTCAAGGTATTTGGTCTTGACCGTTATGGTCTTGGAATCCGTCCTGAACGCCACGGAAAGGCCGGCGGACATTCTGACCTGCTTGTTCTCACCGGGTGTGAACCCTTTGAACCTCACCGTGTCAACCCTATGGTAAGGATTAGGCGTGTCGGTCATAAGTTTGCCGACCATAGTCAGGTCGGACGCCTCGGTGAAATTGTACTTCACCGGATTTTTCTGCGCGGACATCGTCACTGCCGCGAGCGACAACATCAAGATTGCGATTGTTTTTCTCATATTGTTTTGATATTTGAGCCCACTTGAAATAGTGCCATTTGCCACTTTTTACCCCTTACAGAAGTATCTGCGAGGCACATGTTTTTCAAAAAAACGACTTTTTCAAGTGGACTCATATTTATTAATTTACTATATCATCTAAGGGGTGGTGGCTTTCGATGCCATAGCCTTGGATATTCGCAAGAACAAAATTAGAACTTTTTTCGGTTTTAGTAAGCGTTAAGTAATCATTTTCGCAGAGCGGAGCGGAGTGGTGGTGTGTCGTGGCATTTAACTGTATGATAGTGAGAAGAATAATGGTTTTCGTGGTCGCAAAAGTTGCACCACGAAAATGGCTATTTCTTTGATAATTAGGTTGTTGTCTGCCACGCAAAAAATGGCTATCTTTGCAAGGTTGAATGGCTGTCCTGATTTGCCTGGAATGTTTTTCTGAAACGAAAGATGTTCAACTATCGACAGGCGGATCAAGATGGCTCCTGAATATTTATGAGTCTATATTCATTCTATAGGATATCGAAGCCTTCGGAGGAGAAGATAGCTTCAGAAAAGGTAGAAGGGGAGTACAAGCGTCTGCGGGGGCTCACTTTCTGGGGTGTGACAGGGGCTTACGCTCTCTATTACGTCTGCCGGATGGCGATGAGCGTGGTGAAGCAGCCGTTGATTGATGAAGGAATATTCACGGCCGCGCAGCTTGGCATCATCGGCTCGGCATTCTATTTCGTCTATGCTTTCGGCAAGTTCACCAACGGATTCATCGCTGATTATTGCAACGTGCGCCGTTTTATGGCGACCGGGCTTCTGATTTCCACCGTTGTCAATCTGCTGATGGGTGTGCTTGGTTTGCTCCAAGGGTGGACGGGGACTTCCACGATGCTGCTGTTCATCGTGTTCGCCGTCATCTGGGGAGTCAACGGTTTCTGCCAGTCGATGGGGGCACCTCCGGGAGTCATCAGCCTTTCGCGCTGGTTTCCACTTGACCGCCGAGGCACATATTACAGCATATTCAGCGCCACGCCATATTTGGGTAAGTCTCTATCGGTCTTTGTTTTAGGACTCGTTGTCGGGTGGATCGGCTGGGAGTGCGGATTCATCTTCTCCGCTGTGGCGGGAGTCATCGGCTCGGTGATGATCCTTCTGATGGTCTCGGACACTCCGGAAAGCCGTGGCCTTCCTTCCGTTCAGAAACTGGCCGGCGAGAAACCTCAGAAGGCTGACTCGATGCCAATCAAGGAACTTCAGAAACAGGTTGTCCGGCATCCGGGAATATGGATAATCGCCCTTTCGAGCGCATTCGTGTACATCACCCAGCACGCCGTCAGCGAGTGGGGGGTGCTGTTCCTCCAGAAGGGCAAAGGCTTTTCGCTGGCCGGGGCCACTCAGATCATAGCGTTCTCCGAGGCTTTCGGAATAGCCGGTACCGTGCTTGCCGGGTGGCTTTCGGACAAAGTATTCAAAGGGAACCGCTTCATTCCCGTGCTGATTTCCGGGCTGCTTTGCCTGCTGTCGCTCGGGGCCTTCCTTTTCACCGGCGGAGGATATTCATTGAATATCATCTACGTGTCGGTATTCAGCCTGGCGATAGGTGTGGTCTATTGCACGGTAGCCGGCTTGATGGCTCTTGACATTGTGCCGCGCAAGGCCACCGGGGCGGCTCTTGGAATGGTCGGTCTGGCCAGCTATGCCGCCGCCGGAATCCAGAACATCGTCAGCGGTATAATGATAGACGGGAACGATTTCAATTTCGCCCCCGTCTCCGTCTTCTGGATTGCCGCCTGTCTCCTCAGCTTCCTTATTCCTGTCCTTTCTTGGAAATCTCTACGTCGGCGGTAGGGTAGATCAGATTTTAACCACGTGCCAGTGCGGCCCGAAGCGCTCGAACGAGGCGCGGTCAAGCATCTCACGGTCATCCGGGTGGGCGATGCTGATGAGGAGCTTGGCGCGCTCCTGAAGTGACTTGCCGTACAGATCCACGGCTCCATATTCAGTGATTATCCAGTGAGCGTCGGCGCGCGGGGTGACCACTCCGGCACCAGGGTTCAGGAACGGGACGATCTTCGCCTTGCCCTTGTTCGTGCGGGAAGCGAAGGCCGTCATCGACACTCCGCCCTCGGACATAGACGCACCCTTCACAAAATCCAGCTGGCCGCCGGTTCCGGAGAATATCCTCGTTCCGATCGAGTCTGCGCAGATCTGGCCTGTCAGGTCCACCTCGGTGGCTGAATTGATGGCCATCATATTCGGGTTCTGGCAGATCACCCACGGATCGTTGACGTACTTGATGTCCTTCATCAGCACATCCGGATTGTGGTCGATGAATGAATATACCTCCTGAGAGCCCAGAAGGAAGGAAGCGACGATCTTGCCCTTGTCGATCTTCTTGTTCGCTCCGTTCACGACACCTTTCTTTATAAGGCGCAGGATCCCGTCCGCGAACATCTCTGTGTGCACACCAAGATTTTTGTGGTCAACAAGTTGCGCGGCCAGAGCGTTCGGCAGGGCACCGATTCCCATTTGGATGCAGGCTCCGTCCGGCACCAGTTCAGCGCAATTCTTTCCAATCAGCACCTCAGTCGGTGTCGGCTCGGCAAAATCCTTGGAAACCAGCGGAGTGTCATCCTTGACAAGGTAGTCGAAAGTGTCAATCGGCACGAGGTCTCCGTAGGCGAACGGCACGTGCGGATTCACGACAGCGATCTTCACACGGGCTGTCTCGATGGCCGCCAGCGAGCAATCCACTGAAGTTCCCAGTGACACCATTCCGTTCTCGTCCGGAGTGGACACCTGCACCAAAGCGGCTCCCAACTTGATGGCACCGCAGCGGTAAAGCTTTTGAGACTCACCCAGATGCACCGGCAGATAGTCCGCGTACCCGGAATTCACGTTCGGGCGCACGTTCGGCCCTACGAAGAACCCCTGCTCAAAAAAGATCCCTGAATATTTCGGATCTGAATATGGTGCCGGCCCTTCGGTGTGGAAGTGGTGGAAATGCAGGTCCTCGACCTCTCCGGTCTCAGCCCTGCGCACAAGCGCGTCAACAAGAATATGCGGCACGCTCGCCACGCTGCTCAAATGAATATGATCGCCCGACTTTATGGCCTTGACCGCCTCGTCGGCTGAAACGTAATGAATCTCTTTCATTGTTATTAATATGTTTGCGGCGGCAAAGATAGTGCTTTTGAGAGTATATTCAAATTCCTGGTACGATAGCCACTTCCGTGGTCTGTCCGTTTCGGGTGTGGAAAGGGTGGTTTTTCACCCGGTAGTGTTGGTTTTTCCGGTTTCGGGTGAGAAAGACGGTGTTTTGCACCCGAAGCACTGAAGCGCTGTAGGAAACGCTGTGTGCATATTCAAAGATTTTAGTAATTTTGCAGGATATGATTAATAAGGAAAAGAAATTAAAGGCGTTCGAGCGGGCGTTGGACGTGATGGACAGGCTGCGGGCCGAATGTCCGTGGAACCACGCACAGACCATCGACACCCTCCGGCCTATGACGGTCGAGGAAGTCTATGAGCTCAGTGACGCCGTGATGAAGAAGGATGACGCCGCACTTGAGAAAGAGCTCGGGGACGTGTTCCTTCACGTGATCTTCTACGCCAAGATCGCCGAGGAGGAAGGCCGCTACGACATCGCCGATGTGATGGACAAACTGTGTGAGAAGATGATCTACCGCCATCCCCACGTGTTCTCCACGACCAAAGTGGCCGACGCCGAGCAGGTCTCCGAGAACTGGGAGATGCTCAAGGCTAAGGAAAAAGGAGGCAACAAGCGTATCCTTTCCGGGATTCCGGACGCGATGCCTCCGATCCTGAAGGCGTTCTCGATGCAGGACAAGGCCCGCGGAGTCGGTTTCGACTGGGAGGAGAAGAGCCAGGTCTGGGACAAGGTCAAGGAGGAGCAGAAGGAACTTCAGGCCGAGATGGACGCAATGGATTCCGCCACTACTGAGGAGGAGAGAAAAGCCGCCACAGACAGGGCCGAGGAGGAACTCGGGGACTTTATGTTCGCCACCATCAACGCCGCGAGGCTTTACGGCCTCAATCCCGACACGGCCCTTAACCGTGCCTGCGACAAGTTCCGCCGCCGCTTCACCTACCTGGAAGAGAACACGATCCGCAAGGGCAAGGATCTTCATCAGATGACTCTCGCCGAGATGGACGAGATCTGGGACGAAGGGAAGGCTAAAGGACTGTAGATCTAAGCTTGCTTGAAGATATTCAGGCGGTCAAGAGGTCTTGGCGACTTGTTTTGAGCAAATAATGTTACTCTCCAAATTAAACTTTGGATGCTCATATTTGTCCAAAACAAGACTATTTCTTAAATTTGTGGATGTCTTCCTGAGAAGGAAGTGTTGTAGAATGGATACTTATGCCTGATTATAAAGTAGTTGAGGTTGTGAGCAGAAGGGATCTGATGAAATTCATCAAGTTCCCTGACAAGTTGTACAAAGACTGTCCTCAGTATGTTCCCGCTCTTCACAGCGACCAGATCAAATCTTTGACCAAAGTCTCCACCCTTTCTTATTGCAAGAGAAAAATGTGGATGGTCATGGATGGCAAGACTGTTGTCGGACGTATTTGCGGAATGATTAACCCTCGTTATAACGCGCTCTATGACAAGAAGAGAGCCCGCTTCGGATGGTTTGACACGATCGATGACTTCGAGGTGGCCAAACTTCTTCTCGGCACCGCCGAGACGTGGGCCAAGGAGAACGGAATGAACGAGATCCATGGACCTCTGTACTACAACACCCTTGGGAAACAGGGCATGCTGGTCGAGGGCTACGAGAACATCCCGCCGTTCAACTGTCTGTACAACTATCCGTACTACAATGACTTCGTCACAGCCCTTGGCTATGTGAAGGAATGCGACTGGGTGCAGTACAAGATCGCCGCGGACCAGCCTCTTCAGGAGAAGATCACGAGGATCGCGGGACTTCTGAAGCAGAGGTACAACCTGCACGAGGGGAGTCTGAACAAACTCAAGAAGGACAAGAAGATGGTCAGATACTTCTTCGATGTCTATAACGAGAGTTTCGCGAAGTCCGTCTATAACTTCATCCCTTTCACCAAGGAGGAGATTGACGAGGAGGCGAGCGAGGTCTTGAAGTTTGTCTCGGACAAGACTAGCAGCATAATATTCGATGACAATGAGGAACTTGTGGGATTCGGGATCACTTTCCCGACGATCTCGTCGGCTCTTCAGAAGGCGAAAGGCCATCTGTTTCCGTTCGGCTGGTTCCATCTGCTGAAGGCGATGTACAAGTACGACACTGTCGATCTGATGATCAACGGGGCCGTGCCGAAGTGGCAGAACACGGGGGTCTCTTCGATCTACCATTGCACAATGTCGGAGAAATACCGCAAGGCTGGCACGAAATGGGCGATCTCCAACCCGCAGATCGAGTCCAACGGCGCGGTCAACGTCTGGGGCAAGTACGAGCACGAGCTGTTTATGCGCCGCCGCTGCTACCTCAAGTCGATTTAGGAATATACCCGTTCGGTTGCTGAGCTTGTCGAAGCACCGATGGAGAATGATAATAAGGTCACTTCGACATGCTCAGTGACCACGGTCAGGAAACCGGAATTGAAGAAAATTAACCATTGAATATGGCAGAGAATACATTAGTGGACAAGATCCTGGCTCTCCAGGACAAATACGAGTCGCTTCAGAAGCAGCTTGCTGATCCTGAGGTGATCGCTGATATGAAGAAATACGTCCAGCTCAACAAGGACTATAAGGAGCTGGAGCCTATCATCAAGGCCGGTCTTGAGTACAAGAAGATGGTCGATGAGCTGGCCGAGGCCAAGGACATCATGATCAACGAGAAGGACGAGGACCTTCGCGACATGGCGAAGGCCGAGATCGCCGAGATCGAGCCGAAGATTCCGGAGATGGAGGAGAAGATCAAGATTCTCCTCATCCCTGCCGATCCGGATGACAGCAAGAACGCCATCATAGAGATCCGCGGCGGCACAGGTGGTGACGAGGCCGCCATCTTCGCCGGTGACCTTTTCAGAATGTATTCCAAGTACGCCGAGAAACGCGGCTGGAAGCTGGAGGTTAACGATGAGACTCCAGGCACGGCCGGAGGCTACAAGCAGATAGTCTTCAAGCTTTCATCCAATGACGAGGGCGTCTATGGCATTATGAAATATGAGTCCGGAGTACACCGTGTGCAGCGTGTGCCTCAGACCGAGACTCAGGGCAGAATCCAGACCTCAGCCGCTTCCGTGGCCGTTTTCCCTGAGGCCGGAGAGTTCGATGTAGACCTTAAATGGGATGACATCCGTCTGGATCTGTTCTGCTCGTCAGGCCCTGGTGGCCAGGGAGTAAACACGACATATTCAGCCGTGCGTCTGACCCACCTTCCGACCGGTCTGGTCGTGCAGTGCCAGGAGGAGCGTTCCCAGCTAAAGAACAAGGACCGCGCTTTCGAGGAGCTCCGTACCCGTCTCTATAACCTTGAGCATCAGAAGTATCTCGACGAGATCGGCGCGAAGCGCAAGACCATGGTCTCCACCGGTGACCGTTCCGCCAAAATCCGCACTTACAACTACCCTCAGGGCCGTGTGACCGACCACCGCATCAACTGGTCGATGTACAACCTCCCTGTCTTTATGGACGGTGACATCCAGGAGTGTATCAACCAGCTCCAGATCGCGGAGAACGCCGAGCGTCTGAAAGAGGCCGGCGAATAGTGCCGTGGCACTTAAGTGCTTTATAATCAAGAATAAAAGCAAACTCGTGGTTCTGATTTCAGTACCACGAGTTTGCTTATTGTATTGATAAACAGATTGTTATCTGCCTTGTTGGTAAAAAGCCGATTGCCGGCAAGGCAGACTCGACGACCTACTTCACGATTCCATTGTACTGCTCACAGACATTGTGGTAACTCTCAAGGTTGCCGATGTCATAGCGGTGGCCCGGCATCTCCATGGCGTGCACGGGAACCTGTGTGGCCAGCCATGCGATGTAGCTGCCCGGTGCGTCTGTGCCGCAACCTGCCGAGATTCCGGAAGGGATCAAACGCGCGTCCTTGCGGGTGTAGAAATAGAACGGGGGACAGCACCAATGCGAGCGAGGCTCTGACGGCTTCTCCTCCATGCTGAGTATCAAATCCTCATCGTTCACTTCTACGACACCGCATTTGCGGAGCCGCTGCTCCGATGGCTCGAAGAAGCGCATGATGCAGGATGTACCCTTGGCGCTGGCATATTCAATGAATCTCACAAGGCTGAAATCCAGAATGTTGTCACCGGCGATTACGAGCATGTCGTCGTCCAGTCCGAGCGAGTCGATGGCGAACTGGATGTCGCGCACAGCTCCGAGACGGGTATCATTGGTTGAAGTTCCGTCATCCACCACCGTGATCCTGTCGTCAGGACGTCCGTCAGCCCATTCCGTGAAGTGGCCGGCGAACTTATGGTTGGAGATGACGACATATTCATCAACCGCTCCGGAAGTCTTGATGTCATCGATCAGCCAGTCCAGAATGGCTTTGTCCCGGACTTTAAGCAGCGGTTTCGGAAAATTCTCCGTCAGCGGGTAGAGCCTCGTGGCATAACCCGCGGCAAGTATCAGGCATTTCATATCTTCACACCGTCAGCGCTGTGGCAGATGCATGCGGAATAATGTCCTTTCAGGTCCGGAAATTCGGCAAGGTACTCTGTCTCAACTTTTTTGAATATCTCATCCTTGAACGTCGGGTCGATGAGGGCCATGCAGCAGCCCTTGAATCCGGCGCCGCTGAAACGTCCGCCGTAGATGCCTTCGGTCTGGGTCATGATCTCGTAGATCTTCTTGAGTTCCGGCGAGCCTGTCTCCCATTTCTCGATGGAAGACTTGCCGCTCTCGAAGCTGAGGCGGCCGAATTCCTCAAGATTCCCGCTTCTCCAGGCCTCGGCTCCGCGCTGCACACGGTCATATTCCCCGTACCAGTGCTCGGCACGTCTGCGCCAAGTTTCCGGCAGACGGTCCGCGAACCTGTGGAACACCTCGACCGGAACGTCACGCAGGTTGGTCTCCCCGAACTTGCCGTATTCCATTCCGGCGTAGGCTTTTAGGGCGTAGGCCGCACTGCGGCATTCGTCCACACGCATGTTGAACTTGCTGCCGGCAAGTGTTCGCTCCACCCCGCTGAAGAAGATCGCTATCTCGTATGGCTTCATGACAGGGGAAGTCGGAATCAGCTCATAGCTGTCATCCTTGGTGTCAAGGTAGAGAAGATGGTCCTTCTTTGAATAGACCTCGCAGCTTTGGTCCAGCTTTCCGCATGAGACTCCGACATAGTCGTTCTCCGCGGCCATCTCGGTCTTGATCAGCTCGACATCCGAGAGGTGGAGCCCATTGACCGTGCACAGAGCCTTCAGGAAAGCTATCGTGACGGCTGCCGATGAGGAAAGTCCTCCGATTGGAAGCGATCCCTCGATCACTCCGCTGAGACCGACACGGAGCGGGTACTTGGCTCCAAGTTTGAGTGTCGCCCCGCGCAGGTAGTCGGCCCAGTCGCCCTGTTTGGTCTCAGGCACCGAGTTCACATGCCACTGTGCGCGTTTCTCGAACTGGAGCGATGAAAACTCAATGACTCCGTTCTGCTTTGGAGAGAAGGCGATGTGGATTCCCTTGTCAATGGCCAGACCGGTCACCTTGCCGAGCTGGTGGTCGGAGTGTGCGCCCAGAGGGCAGACACGATACGGACAGAACGAGAGCCCTTCCGGCTCCCGTCTGTACGTTTCCCTGAATTTCTGTTCACAAGTCATGGCTCTACAGTCTGGCTTGAAGAGCCTTTCCCTGCTCCTCGTAGCCAGGCTTGCCCAGAAGCGCGAACATGTTCTTCTTGTAAGCTTCCACACCTGGCTGGTTGAACGGATTCACGCCGAGGACATAGGCGCTGACTCCGCAGGCATATTCAAAGAAATAGAACAGGCCGCCGAGGTTGAATGCGTTGATTTTCTCGATTGATACTTCCAGCTGAGGTACTCCGCCGTCGATGTGTGCGAGCTTTGTTCCGAGCTGTGCCATGGCGTTGCAATGCTCCACGTGCTGTCCGGCGAGATAGTTGAGCTGGTCAAGATTCTGCTCGTCGCTTCCGATGATAACCTCGCGGTTGCTCTTCTCGATGTTCACGACTGTCTCGAACACAACCCTGTCACCGTCCTGGATGAACTGTCCCATAGAATGGAGGTCGGTGGTGAAGTTCACTGAAGCCGGGAATATTCCCTTGAGATCCTTGCCCTCGGACTCGCCGTAAAGCTGCTTCCACCACTCTCCAAGGTACTGGAACTTAGGATTGTAAGCCACCAGAATCTCGACTTTCTTTCCAAGTTTAGAATATAGGAGGTTCCTCATCGCGGCGTACTGCACGGCTGGATTCTCCTCACCTTTGACAGCAAGAGCCTTCTCCATCTCGGCGGCTCCGGCAAGCATCTCACGTACATCGAATCCGGCGAGAACGATAGGCAGGAGTCCGACAGGAGTGAGAACTGAGAAACGGCCTCCGACATTGTCCGGAACGACGAATGTCTTGTAGCCTTCCTGTGTGGAAAGGGTCTTGAGGGCTCCCTTGTGGGCATCGGTGATGGCGACTATCCTTTCGGACGCGTCAGTGTAGTTCTTCTCGATGTGTTCCTTCACGATTCTGAAGGCTACAGCCGGCTCGGTGGTGGTGCCGGACTTGGAGATCACGACTGTGGCTACATTCCTCTCGGCCACGAGATCCATGAGCTCGGCGAGATATTCCTCGGAAAGGTTGTTTCCGGCGAATACAACTTCAGGAGCTTCCTTCGCTCCGCTGAGCTGCTTGGCGAAATTGTGTGACAGAGCCTCGATGGCGCAGCGGGCTCCAAGGTAGGAACCTCCGATGCCGATCACAACGACCAGGTTCACTCCCTTTGCTTTCCAGTTGTCGCGTACGGCCTCGCACTCGGCGATAAGCGCTTCCGGTGTCTCGGACGGCAGACGCTTCCAGCCGAGGAAGTCATTTCCCGCTCCTGATTCATTGGCAAGCACATCAAATGCCTCAAGGGCTTTGCCGACATATTCCTTGTAATCCTCGTCCTTGACGAAGGAGGCGCATCCTCCCAAATTGACTTTGACCATATTACTTCTTAATTAAGGTTTACTAACATGACTGCAAAAATAACCATTTTCCGATAAAACACCGAAAGTTATCTTTAGTAAATGAATATGCTGCAGTCTCATTGCCTGGCAGCGGTTCAGATCATCATGCTTGAGCGGATTTCCGCGGCGAGATCCGAGCCTTTCAGGCGTTCCACTATCGCAAGGGCGAAATCGACGGCGCATCCGGGACCGCGGCCTGTGATCAGGTTACCGTCAGACACGGCAGCGGTCCTGACATATTCACCACCCTTTGCCGCAGGGGCCTCCTCAAATCCATCGTAACAGGTGAATTTTTTACCTTTGAGGGTCGGAAGCTGCGGAATGACCAGTCCGGGTGCCGCGCAGATCGCGGCCACGACGCCGCCTTCTATGTAGTGCAGCCTCATCATTTCCATCAGTTCGTGGCTTCCGGCAAGGTTTTTCGTGCCAGGCATTCCTCCCGGAAAGACCATCACGTCGTCCTCTCCGGTGTGGTTGACATCAGTTTTCGTCTTGAAGCCGGTCCATGTCATGTCAGCGATGACCGGCACTCCATGCGCTCCGCGAACCTGAGCGTTATCATTGATTGAAACTGTCCTGGCATCGATGCCTCCTCTTCTGAGGACGTCCACGGTCGCAAGGGCCTCGATTTCCTCGAAACCATCAGCTAAGAATATGTAGGTTCCTTTCATGGTGTAAATGTTAATTTGTTTTTAATCAATTATTTGTGAGATTCTGCCCTCCTGATTGACCGGGAGGGATTCTGCAATTAGTTATCAGTTAGTTCCTTAAGTTCATGCATGTGTCAAAAAAAGCCGGCCACTTCGACAAACTCTGTGACCGGCCCCTTGTTGAGATATCAGGACTCGAACCTGAACTGGCAGAACCAAAATCTGTAGTGCTACCATTACACCATACCTCAATTCCATTCACAAAGGTATTCATTTTCTTCTGAATCTGCAAACCTTATGGCTTAAGAAGCTGTTTTGAATTGTTTGAAATGTTCTTTGAGGTGAAAAATCTTCATTTTCTTCCCGCTTCTTCAGTCAGATAGCACCGCTATCTTCCTTGGAAGAAGCGGTCGAAACTGAAGTTTTTCACTCTCAACCCAGCGCCCGAACCGAGGGCAATCGAACTTGTTCGGATTGCCGAGGTGAGCAGCAGGGAAAGAGCTTGCTCTTAACCTTCAAACAAACAATTCAAAACAGCTTCTAAACATTCTTTTATTTATGAATATGCAAATGACGGTTGCGGAGTATAATAACAGCGGCAGAGGAGGAATGTGATAGCCTTACACGCCTTGGATTGCTGTGTCTCCTTGGTTCTTTGGAGACTGGCGCGTAAAGGCTTTTTTGTCAAGGCACTCCATCTGCCGCTGTATTCCAGGCTAAGTGATTTCTGGATAGGATTTCTTTTCTGTGACTTGCATAGGCCAGCGGTTCCTTATCGTAAACCGGTCTATGCAAGTCGTGCTTCATTGGATTAAAAACAGCATGAAAAAATCGCCACTTCCGTGTCGTAAAGCACGACGCAAATGTAGCGACAATGTGCAGAACCTCCTAAAAGCTTGGTGTTACCTTTTGTTCCTCTGGCGAGAGTCTGCCTTTAAAAGTGTTCCTTTAACGTGAATCAAATGTTCCTTTGGCGAGAGGTCTGCCTTTAAAAGTGTTCCTTTAATGTGAATCAAATGTTCCTTTGGCGAGAGGTCTGTCTGTGGCGCGCTGATAGTCAATGGATTCTTTAAGGCTCCAATTTGACTCCCTGTGTGAGAGCATGATCGATCTCTCCGACACTTTTCTTCACCTTGTAATATGCTGTTCTGGACACGAACCCGGATTCGATGGCTATCTCCTCTTGCTTGGCGTGCGGGTGCGCCTCTTTGTAGAGACGGGCATATTCAAGCCTGAACATGTTGACGAGGTTATAGTAGCCGATCGAGGAAATGAATTTGCTTGCCTTGTTCATCTTGCCGCTGCCAAGGTCAAGCAAGACCTCGGTCTTGAGAAGATGCGGCTCCCTGAAACGCCGGAGAATCACGGCCAGGACCTCGTCCTTGATCACGTCCATCGGAGTTACGTCATCTTCAGGAGGGATGTCGGAAGACTCATTTTCGGAAGTGTCGATTTCCTGGATCTCGCGTTGCTTGCGGTCCTCTGACTTTTCCATCTCGTCGTCGATCGCGGACGGACGCAGGACCCGTTGAGGGTGAAGTATTAGTCCGAGAAAATAAATCATCCAGCAGGACGTGACGATGTCAACGGCGAACTTGCCCCATCTGCTTCCGCTAATGAAGATCGTCCACATAATGAGAATCCACAGCAGGGGAGCGTAGAGTATCTTGGCCGCGAACTTGTAGGGATAATCCTGTCCCTGAATATTCCCGAGTGGCTTATTTCTTCAGAAGTTCGTCGATGTGTTCGGCGTAGTCCAATGAGGTGTCAAGATAAAAAACAATCTCAGGCACGATGCGGAGCTGCTTTGCGACCTGGTGGCCGAGCTCTCCGCGCAGAGCCTTGACATTGTCGTTCAGAAGTTTCATCACTTCCTCAGCCTTAGCGGAAGGGAATATGCTGACGTAGGTCTTGGCGAGGGAGAGGTCGGGGCTGACCCTGACCTCGCTCACCGTCACCATCGCGCCTCCGAACACTGCCATACCCTTGCCGCGTATGATTTCAGCCAGATCCTTCTGGATCTCTCTGGCAACCTTGAGCTGCCTTGTGCTTGCCGGCTTCTCCATATTAGAGAACGTTGATTATGAAGTAGTTCTTCTTGCCTTTCTGTGCGAGGATGTACTTCCCGTCCACGATGTCCTTCTCGGAGACCTCGTACTCGATGTCGGCCACCTTATCCTTGTTGATGCTCACACCGTTGCCCTGAACCATCTTCCTGGCCTCTCCCTTTGATGAGAAGACCTGGGTCTTCACGGCGAGGAAATCGAGAATGTTGCAAGGAAGGTCGGCTTTCTGAATATCAAAGGTCGGCACGCCGCTGAACACGGCGAGGAACGTCTTCTCGTCCAGTTTCCTCAGCTCGTCGGATGTCGAGTTACCGAACAGCATCTTGGACGCGGAGACTGCGTTGGCATATTCATCAGCCCCGTGGATCATTGTGGTAAGCTCCTTGGCGAGAAGCTGCTGGAGCGTCCTGCGGCCAGGATCCTGACGGTGCTCCTCGATGGCGGCGTCGATGGTCTCCTTGTCAAGAAGGGTGAATATCTTGATGTATCTTTCCGCGTCCTCGTCGCTTACGTTCAGCCAGAACTGGTAGAACTCGTAAGGGGAGGTCTTCTCCGGATCGAGCCAGATGTTGCCCTTCTCCGTCTTTCCGAACTTTGTTCCGTCGGCCTTGCGGATGAGAGGGCAGGTGAGGGCGAACGCGTCGGTCTTGCCGAGCATCCTGCGGATGAGCTCAGTGCCGGTGGTGATGTTGCCCCACTGGTCGCTTCCGCCGAGCTGGAGACGGCAGCCCTTGTTCTCGTAGAGCCAGAGATAGTCGTAGCCCTGGAGCAGCTGGTAGCTGAACTCGGTGAAGGACATTCCCTCGCGTGACTCGCTGGAAAGACGCTTCTTCACGGAGTCCTTGGCCATCATATAGTTCACGGTGATGTGCTTGCCCACGTCACGGATGAAGTTCAGGAAAGAGTAGTTCTTCATCCATTCGTAGTTGTTCACGAGCTCCGCCTTGTTAGGCGCGTCGGAGTCGAAGTCAAGGATCCTTGACAGCTGCTTCTTGATGCCCGCGATGTTGTGCTGGAGGGTCTCCTCGTCCAGCAGATTCCTTTCCTGGGACTTCATCGAAGGGTCACCGATCATTCCGGTCGCTCCTCCGATCAGGGCGATAGGCTTGTGTCCGCACTGCTGGAAATGCTTCAGGATCATGATGCTGACAAGGTGGCCGATGTGCAGGGAATCAGCCGTAGGGTCGATGCCGACGTAGGCGGCCTGAGGACCTTCCATAAGTTTTTCCTCAGTTCCCGGCATGATGTCCTGGATCATGCCTCTCCATTTGAGTTCCTCTACGAAATTCTTCATTGTATGTTGCGTTTTTATATTCATTTTGCGGCGTTATTTTGAGACTTGTCTCATTTTCGCGCCTGTTTTGTGCAAAGTTAGGCAAAAATAACGTAAATTTGCAGGCTGGAAACGAAATTAACAGTTTAAAAGATTAACGAATATGAGAAAGAAAATCGTTGCCGGAAACTGGAAGATGAACACAACTCTCCAGGAAGGCGTTGAACTTGCGAAGGCTGTGGCCGCCAAGTCAGTTGAGACTCCAGAGAATGTAGGACTTATCGTAGCCCCTCCTTTCACTCATCTCGCATCCGTTGCCGAGGCCCTCAAAGGCTCGAAGGTAGAGCTTTCAGCCCAGAACTGCGCTGATCACGAGAAGGGCGCCTACACAGGCGAGGTCGCTGTGAATATGCTTACATCCGTCGGCTGCCAGTGGACCATCCTCGGACACTCCGAGAGAAGGCAGTACTACGGCGAGACTGACGAGAAGCTCGTCGAGAAGACAAAGCTCGCTCTCGCCGCCGGTCTTGGTGTGATCCTTTGCGTTGGTGAGAACCTTGAGCAGAGAGAGGCCGGAAAGCACTTCGATGTCGTTACCGAGCAGATCAAGAACGTCCTCTACAACTTCACAGCCGAGGATATGGCCAAGATCATCGTGGCTTACGAGCCGGTTTGGGCCATCGGTACAGGCAAGACCGCTACCGCCGGGCAGGCTGAGGAGATCCACGCCTGCATCCGCAAGGTGCTTGCCGAGAAGTTCGGTGAGACCGTAGCCGAGGATACCACAATCCTCTACGGCGGAAGTTGCAAGCCATCAAACGCCAAGGAGCTCTTCGCCCAGAAGGACATCGATGGTGGTCTTATCGGTGGCGCCGCGCTAAAAGCAGACGATTTTATCGCTATAGCACAGAGCTATTAACGGATTGTTTACCAAAAAGGGGAGGCAAAGTTTCAAACTTTGCCTCCCCTTTTTGGTATCGTGAGCGTCTTCTTACTTCTTGGACTCCTCAACAGAAACCTTTCTGAATTCCTTGAGATCCTTCATGAGCTCGAGAGCGGCCTTGCGCGCGCGTGCGCCGGCGGCCTTGTTACCCTTTTCTACCTGAGCGTCAGCGTTCTCTACGAACACGTTGAGCTCTTCTTTGATTTTAGCGACAAGATTCTCCATTTTGTTCTAATTTTAGTGAATAGTTGGATTATTAATGTAATATAAATGTAATCGTCTCTAAATGTGAGTGCAAGTTATGTAAAAAAATGAAATTAACAAATTTTTCCGGTAAAAAAGGCTGGTTTTCTGACACTTTATGCCCCTTTTTCGTCTTTTTTAGGCTTGACATTTAGCATATTCATCGCCCTGTCAGGTCCAATGGTGGAAAAATTCTTGATTCCTTCGATCACTCTGTCACATATTTCCGGAACAGCCGCCTTCTCATCCGCGGTCAGTTCCCCGATCACATAGTCAACCTGGGCTCCCCGGGAGAAATTATTACCGATCCCGATTCTTATTCTGGCCCATTGGGTGGTTTCCAGCCGTGCTTGTATGTCCTTCAGTCCGTTGTGCCCTCCATCGCTTCCATTCTTGCGCATCCTGATCGTGCCGAACGGAAGGTTGAGGTCATCGCAGATCACTATGAGGTTCTCAAGCGGAAGTTTGAGTTTGTCCATCCAGTAGCGGACAGCGTTACCGCTGAGATTCATGTAGGTTGAAGGTTTCAGAAGGTAGAACTTCCGTCCTTTGAATGAAATCTCGGCCACGTCACCGTAACGTTCCGTCCTGAAAACAGTATTGGATGCCTGAGCCCAGGCATCCAACACCATAAACCCCATATTGTGTCTGGTAGAAGCGTACTCCGCGCCGATGTTTCCCAATCCTGCGACAAGGTAGTTCATGCCAGTGTCTTCTTCAGAGGTCTGCTCCGGTTTATTCAGCAGCCGGCTCAGCAGTCTCCTCAGTTGATTCAGTCTCATGCTCCTCTGCACCTTCCATCTTCTCCTCGTGGGCGAGCTGCGCTGCGATCTGACGTGTTGACTTCACGGCGCAGATGATGGTTGACTTAGGAGTTACCACGGTCACGTTCTCAAGCTTGATGTCACCGGCTACGATGCGCTTCTCGATGTCGAGTTTGGTAACGTTGATGTTGAGAGTGTCAGGAAGATCGTTCATCAGGGCGCTGATGCGTACCTCTCTGCTGACGAGAACGAACTTACCACCTCTCTGTACTCCGACTGGGTGACCGCTCACTACAACAGGAACCTTGATGACGATAGGCTTGTCCTCAGTTACCGCGAGGAAGTCAGCGTGAAGGCAGTTGTCCTTTACCGGATGGTACTGAAGCTCGTGAACGACAGCTGTGTAGGCCTTGCCGTTGTCAAGTTTGATGTCGATGATGAATGACGCCGGAGTGTGGGTGATTCCCATAAGGTCTCTTTCAGTTACTGTGAAGAGAACGTTCTCCAGACCAGGTCCGTAGAGGTTGCAAGGAACGAGACCCTGCTTGCGGATCGCTTTGATGACGGCCTTGTTGCCGACTTCACGGACTTTGCCGTTAAGCTCAAAATGCTTCATTGTTTTGTTGTTTAAAATGTGTTACTCAGTTCCGGACCGCCCGGAACCCCATTGCACCAAAAGCGCGGTACGCTTTGTAATTGCGCCGCAAAGATAGGAATATTTTGGCTACTTCACAAGCCCCGTGGCCTTATTCCAAGGTTCCTTCTTATAATAGGAGTCAAGAAGCGGGGTGCCGGCACACGGCAGGTAGATGCTGAAGCCGGAATATTCAGTGATGTCGAAAGTGGCGAGGAATTGCGGGGTGGCTTCCCTGTAGACCACGCAGCGGTCGATGGCGTCGTTGACCGCTCTCAGCTCCTCTTCGTTGGAGATGCATTTCCGGAATGTGTCCATGAGGTCGAAGAAATAGTGCCTGTCATTCCTGAAATAGCCTTGGATCAGATGTGTAGGCGCGTTGGACAATGTGTCGGAGTACTCCCGGAACAAATCCGAGCAGACCCTTGCCAGATTGTCCAGCCCGTCGGTGCGGACCAGGTTGATCGTTGCGGAACGATACACCCCGTTCTGCTTGTCGTACATTCCGAACGAATCCTTGAAGAGTCCTTCAAGGTCGGGAGTCGTCCTGTCAAGGAGAAAAGAGGTGATCTTGGTGTAGTCGAACATACCGTCGCCCAGTACCTCCGCAGGAGAAAGGCCAAGATAGTCAGCCTTGTCCTTGAGTCCGTAGGCCACTTCAACCCCGCCGGAGAAACACATGTCGAAAAGCAGGTAGTCGAGATGGTAGGGAATCGCGTCGGCGAACTCGCTGACACTCATCTCGTGGCCGTAATAACTGCCCTTTATGTAGTCCTGTCCGATCGAGCGCGTCATCCCGTAGAACGGATCGGTGTCGGGCAGATCTCCTTCCGGGACGGGAAGCCTTGGATGTCCAACACTTTGAGCGGCGATGCCTTGCCTGGACGTGCCAACCTCTCCCTTATGGTCATTCTCGAATCTGGACGGGCTGTAATAGTAGCCGGCGGGAAGCCAGCCCGAACCGTGCGAGGAGAACACCATCCCGTACCCTTTGTTGGCGGGGAACTTTTCCCTGACGAGAGTCAGGACCGCGCTGAGGGTGGAGGGGGACGCTGCGATGGTCTCCTTGCCGAACACCTTGAGGGTGTCGGAGATCACTTTCCCTTTCGAGGTCTTGTAGATGCGTCTGAGATAGGAGTTTACGGGGGTATAATCGTATTTCCCCTTGGAAATTCTTGAATATACCAGAAGCACATCACCGTATTTTCCGGGAATATACCCAGCTGGAAGTCCCGTATTCTGGTCTTCCATGTTTCTCTGCATGTACGATCCGATGTCGTTGAACGCGCATTCGTAGAAAAGCAGGACTCTGCGGTCGGCGCTTTCCGGTTCGTCCAAGTTGTTCTTGCAGCACCCGGCGGCCGCGATCATGAAGAGTGCGGTGGCGGCTGTTCCGGCTATGATCTTTAATATATTCATAGTTAGTATTTTTCTTTTTTATGTCGCATCGGAATGTTCCGCGCGTAGAATGACAAATATACGGAAATTCCTGAATAATGGTTATATTTACGAGCCAAAAAACAAATTTTTATGAATATAGGAGTAAAGATGATTCTATCTATCGGAGCCGCCGCCGCTCTCTGCTCGTGCGGCCAAGGGGAAAAGGAAGCCCAAAGCAATGATTTCCACTACCTTCTGGACGAGTTCGCCGATCTCAAGGTGATCCGTTTCCAAGTGCCGGGATGGGACAACCTCAGTCTCAGGCAGAAGGAATATGCCTACCATCTTTCTGAGGCCGCCAAGCTGGGCCGCGACATCACCTGGGACCAGTACTGCAAGTGGAACCTCCCGATCCGGCACGTGGTCGAGGATATTCTCAATGAATATGAAGGTGACCGTGAATGCGCTGATTTCCAGAACTTCACCGTCTATGCCAAGAGGCTTTTCTTCGCCAACGGCATCCATCACCACTATTCCGAGGACAAGTTCTTCCCGGAGTGCCCGAAGGAATATTTCCAGAGCCTTATGGAGGCTGTCGGTGACGGGGAACAGGCCACTGAGCTGCTTGAGGTGATATATTCACCGGACATCTACCCTCAGCGCCGTTCCACTTCCAAGACAGGCGACATCGTGGAGCTTTCCGCTGTGAATTTCTATGACGGCGTGACACGCGAGGAGGTTGATAAATATTACAATTCTATGATGGATCCGAACGACAAGACCCCGATCTCCTACGGCCTTAACACAAAGGTAGTCAAGGAGGACGGCAAGGTTGTCGAGAAGCCTTGGAAGGTCGGAGGAATCTACGGTCCGGCTCTGGAGAAGATCTGCGCCGAACTGGAGAAGGCCGCCGCAGTGGCCGAGACCGATCTTCAGAAAGAGGCGATAGGAAAGCTTGTGGAGTATTACAGGACAGGCGATTTGAAGACTTGGGATGATTTCAACATTGACTGGGTTCAGGACACCGTCGGCACGATCGACTTCATCAACGGATTCATCGAGGACTATGACGATCCGCTCGGACGCAAGGCCACATGGGAGGGCTATGTGAATATGAAGGATTCAGCGGCTTCCGCCCGTACGGAGGTCCTGAGCGCCAACGCGCAGTGGTTCGAGGACAATTCTCCGGTTGATCCGCGTTTCCGCAAGCCTCACGTCAAGGGCGTTTCCGCCAAGGTTGTGGACGGCATCACCCTCGCCGGAGCCACCTATCCTGCCACTCCGATCGGAATCAATCTTCCCAACGCCGACTGGATAAGGCGTGACTACGGCTCGAAGTCCGTGACCATCGCCAACATCACCCACGCCTACGACTACGCCGCCCAGGAGTCGCCGAAGAGCACCCTGACAGAGTTCGCCTACGACCAGGCCGAGATTGACGCTTACAAGCAGTACGGTTCCTACACTGACGAGATCCACACCGATCTTCACGAGTGCCTCGGCCACGGTTCCGGACAGCTTCTTCCAGGAGTTTCCTCCACGGCTTTGGGTGAGTACCAGTCCACCCTTGAGGAGGCCCGCGCCGACTTGTTCGGTCTTTACTATATGGCTGATCCCAAGCTGGTTGAGCTTGGCATTATGCCGAACGCCGAGGCCTACAAGCCGGCATATTCAAACTACATCAGGAATGGTCTGTTCGTGCAGTTCACACGTGTCGAGCTCGGCAAGCAGAACACTGAGGCGCATATGCAGAACCGCAAGCTGATCGCCGAGTGGTGCTACGAGAAGGGCGCCGCACGCGGAATCATCGAGAAGAAGATGCGTGACGGAAAGACTTACTTCGTGGTGAATGACTACGAGGCTCTCCGCGGTCTGTTCGCCGAGCTTCTCGCCGAGATCCAGAGAATCAAGTCCGAGGGCGACTACGCCGCCGGTAAGAATCTCGTGGAGACCTACGCGGTCAACATCGATCCGCAGCTCCACAAGGAGGTTTTGGAGAGGTATGCCGCTCTTAATCTCAAGCCTTACGGCGGATTCGTCAACCCGGACATCGTGCCTGTCGAGAAGGACGGCAAGGTCGTTGACTACAAGATCGTCTATGTGGACAACTACCTCCAGCAGCAGCTTGACTACGGCAAGAAATATCGTACACTTTAAGTGGATCTGACGGAAAGAATATTACAGGATTATTCTTCTTATTTGAAGATCGAGCGTGCGATGTCACCCAACACGGTGGCATCGTACTCTTCTGATGTGAGAGAGTTCTTCTCAGCCGTGAAGACCTCTCCTGCGGATGTGGCGACCAATGACATCCTTGACTACCTTTCTTCCCGTGAAGACCTTTCGAAGCGTTCCCAGGCCCGTTTCCTGAGTTCGCTTCGATCTTTTTTTGACTGGCTTGTCATGGAAGGGGAGCGTAAGGAGAATCCATGTGATCCGATCGAGTCTCCCAAGATGGGGCGCTATCTTCCTGCTGTCTTGTCTGTTGAGGAAGTGGAAGCGATCATGGACTCGGTGGATCTTTCGTCATGGACCGGCAAGCGTGACCGGGCCATTCTGGAGGTCCTCTACGGCTGCGGCCTCCGCGTCTCCGAGGCCGTTGGTTTAAGAATATCCTGCATTTACCTTGACGAGTCCTTTGTCCGGGTCATCGGCAAGGGCAATAAGGAGCGTATAGTCCCGATGGGGGATATGGCCGCGTCCGCGGTCCGGAACTATCTGGCTGTCAGACCTGATCCGGCGTCCCCCGAGTTTGATGACACCCTGTTTCTGAACCGCTTTGGCAAATCTCTCAGCCGTGTCTCGATGTTCACAATCGTGAAGCGTCAGGCCATGCTTGCCGGCATCCACAAGGAAATCTCTCCGCACACCTTCCGCCACTCCTTCGCCACCCACCTGATAGAGAACGGCGCCGATCTCCGTGTAGTCCAGGACATGCTCGGCCACGAGGACATCACCACCACTGAGATCTACACCCACATCGACACCACCACCTGGCAGCAGTCCGTTCTCTCCCACCACCCGCGCCGTTGACTGTCTCAGCTCTTCGGCAACGCTTTACTCCCGAAACGTTCTCTGAGAATTTCTCATGTCCATCTCTTCTGGCAACTGCCTCTCGCAGTCACCAAATTTGCCCCCGAAACGTTTCTCGAGAATTTCTCATATCCCTCTCCAGATAATATGGTGCAGCTAATAGTTGAGGAATATAGATGTTGTAGAAATAATGTGTGGCGGCAGTGGAAAAAAGGCAAAAGTCGGATTTTGCACGTTACCAAAATCTGACTTTTGATTTTTCCACTGCCGTTCGTTAAGTTAACACGTACTTTTGTGGGGACTCGATACCTTTCCGACAACGCTTTGCTCCCGGAGCGTTGCCCGGGAACTCATCTTTTAGAAATAATGCTTGGCGGCAGGGGAAAAAAGGCAAATGGCAAATTTTGCACGTTACCAAAATTTGCCATTTGTTTTTTCCACTGCCGTTCGTTAAGTTAACACGTACTTTTGTGGGGACTTGATACCTTTCCGACAACGCTTTGCTCCCGGAACGTTCTCGAAGAGTGCTTCGTGTCCCTCTCCGGCGACGTTTTCCCATCTAAGCGTTCCCCGAGAGTGTCTAATGTTCCTCTTGGGCTACGCTTTACTCTAAAATCGTTGCCCAAGAGTGCGGGGCTACGGCTTGGCGATGCGGCAACGGGCTAGTTTGGAGGCTTTGTCAGGATCGAGGATGCCGGCTTTCTGGAGGTGGGAGACGGTCCATTCGGATTTCGGAGAGTTTTCTCTGAATATGACAATGCTCCGCGCGGCTCGTTTCCCGATATACGGGTGTGCGGCGAGTTCCTTCTCAGTAAGTGTCCACAATGAATATGGCAGCGTGGCGAGAGTGTCGCACTTGATGAGATCCTTGAGGTTGTCGAACTTCTCCTGATCGAAGTGCCAGATGTCCATGAGCTGCTCCGGGTATGAATATCCTCCCAACTCCTTGCGGTAGGAGACCATCTTGCCTGCGAAGAACTTACCGATGCCTGGAAGTGACATAAATGTCACTGAATCAGCGGAGTTGATGTCAATTTTGGGAATATCGATGTATTTCTCCAGCCGTCGGAATACGGAATCCTCCACGACGTATGATTTCGCGAAATCGCTCCGGCGTCGGAACCGTCCGCCTTTTTGCCGGTAGTTGTCAATGGATTGCGCCTGCTTCTGGGTGAATCCCAGGCGCATGAGATCGTCAACGCTGACAGTGTTCGGATCGAAGCGGAAACTCTCGTACTTTCTTGGAGTGTTGTTTCTTCTGATCTGCTCGGCCAGAGGAGAGTGCTCCGAGTTCCTGCGGAATGAGTTGCTGACCGAACCGCTTCCCTTTTTGTACACCAAAGCCTTGTTTTCTGTACCAAATGCCTTTCCGGATGTGTTTGGTACACCAGAAGGCTTTTTCCTGTACGGTGATGCCGCTTCGGCAGGCCCAGCGACCGGAGAACGGTTGCCGGCCCGATCAGTCGCTGAGCCTGTGGTTTGACAGGGCTCACCAAACATCGAAGCGTCCGGAGTATGGTTGTCGGACTGGGTGGTCGCTGAGCTTGTCGAAGCGACTGGCCTTTCGTTAGCCGTTACGCCGACTGCCTGGCTGGCATTTTCGGAAGCGTAAACAAACACGGTGTCCGGCTCGTCATGATTGGCGATGATCCGTGCGACCGAGGCCTTATGGATGAACAGTGCCGCCTGGTAGCCGACAATGAGAAACAGCAGGGCCACCGCCCCGACAACGAATGAAGCGGACGGCCTCTTGCCATCCTTGTTGGAGTTGAAGTCTTTCATAATATTCAAAGATTATTCTTCCACCTCGGCTTTCCGCCTTTCCTTTTTGGATGACGCACCGGCGACGACTACGACGATCTCGCCTTTGGGCTCGTGGTCCTTGTACCAGGCTGACACCTCCGAGAGTGTTCCACGTTTGTGCTCCTCGTGGATTTTGGAGATTTCCCTTGCGACGGAGCATTCGCGATCCGGTCCGAAATATTCAATGAACTGGTCAAGGGTTTTGACAAGCCTGTAAGGCGATTCGTAGAAAATCATTGTCCGTGGCTCCTCAGCAAGGGTTTTCAGCAGGGTCTGGCGACCTTTCTTCACCGGAAGGAACCCCTCGAAGCAGAATCTGTCGCAAGGCAGGCCGGAGGAGACTATCGCCGGGATGCAGGCCGTGGCTCCGGGAAGTGTCTGCACCTCAATTCCTTCCGCCGCGCATGTGCGGGCAAGAAGGAAGCCTGGATCAGAAATGCCTGGCGTACCGGCGTCGCTGATCAATGCGACATTCAATCCGCCAAGAATCCGTTCCTTGATCATCTCGGCGGTCTGGTGCTCGTTGAACTTGTGATGGGACTGGAGTTTGCCGTGAATGTCGTAGCGGTGAAGCAGGACGCTGCTCGTCCTTGTGTCTTCAGCAAGGATCAAGTCCGCGTCTTTCAACACCTGAACGGCTCTGAAAGTCATGTCGTCCAGGTTTCCGACAGGTGTCGGGACTATGTAGAGGATTCCGGGCATGGTTTTGCCGTAAGATGTTGTTTTGATATTATCTGGTCCGCCACCACTCGTGGCGGCTTCCCTTGCCGGGGTTTTACCTAAGTTTTCTGCGGACCGCCATCATCAGCCTGTAAACAGGCTCGGAGTTCAGGTCCCAGTCCGGGAAATTCGTCTGGATGTAGGATATCGCCTCATCGAGGTTGGTCATGCCATTGAAAGCGCTGATTGTGCTTTGGAAGAGGATAGGGTCCTCCCTGAACAGCACGTTGATCAGCAGAACCCTGTCGTTGAGGGAGATGGCGCTGATGACATTCTTGACCTGCGAGCCAGGACGGTCGGTTCTCCATGCCTGCTTCTCCGCCATCACATCCATGACGGCGGTCTCGGCTTTCTTGCTGTCAAGGATAGCGGCCTTTGGCTTCGGCGTAGGCTCCTCTGATGTCGGATTTATCGCAATCTCCGGCTCTATGTCGAGGGTCGGTTCGGAAATCGGCTCTGGGACAGCGGATGGCTCGTCGGCCGGGAAATCATCATCGAAAGGCAGGTCGTCAGGGACTGTGTTTACCGCTTGTCCGGTCGCTTCTACAGGCTCAGCGACCGGTGCCGCCAGTTCAGCAGGTTCTGTGGTCGCTTCGGCAGGCTCAGCGACCATCGGCGAGGCTGCATATTCAGCGGCGGGATCCTCTATGACAGGAGAGATGTCGATGTCTTGGATGGAAATGTCAATAGGGGTTTCGTCAAAGGCTGGCATCTGACTCCGCTCCGGCTCGTTGACAGATTTCTCCGCGGAACCGGAGATGGTTCCAAGCGCGCGGACTTCTTCCTCAAGAGCCTCAAGCTCCGCCTTCATATTGCCAATTCTTTCCAGCAGCGCGGAAAGCCTTTTTTCGTCGATGTTTCCCATAAAAATACTATCTTTGCCTGACAAACCGGAAGGGGCGGAAAACCACGCCGCGCCGCAAGGTTTGCGAGTGTTATTGATTATTTCAACAAATCTAACGAAATGTTTTCAGAAAACATAAAAAAAACCGGATGTATTGAAGTTATTTGTGGCTCAATGTTCTCCGGCAAGACAGAGGAACTGATCCGCAGGATCCGCAGAGCCAAGTTCGCCAACCTCAGGATCGAGATTTTCAAGCCGACGATCGACACAAGATATTCAGAGGATGACGTTGTCTCGCACGACTTCCACAAGATCCCTTGCCATTCCGTGAAGGATCCGAAAGAGATGCTGAACGTCGGTCCGGATGTGCAGGTCGTCGGGATTGACGAGGCCCAGTTCTATGATATGTCGCTTGTGGATGTGGCCCAGGAACTCGCCGACCGCGGAATCCGTGTGATCATCGCCGGCCTTGACACCGATTTTCTCGGAAAACCTTTCGGCCCGATGCCTTACCTCATGGCGGTTGCTGAAGAAGTAAGAAAAGTCCACGCTATCTGCGTCAGGTGCGGTAACCTTGCCAACCACTCACATAGATTATCACACAGCACAGAACTCGTGGTCCTTGGAGAGAAGGACGCCTACGAGCCTCTGTGCCGTGAATGTTACAACAAGGCGATCGCCGGGGAACGTGAGGCTTAGTCCTTCACGTTCTTCAAAGCCTCGCGTACCTTCGCCTCGATCTCGTCGCAGAGTTCCTGGTTGTCCTTGAGAAGCTGCTTGGTGGCCTCGCGTCCCTGGGCCAGTTTCTGGTCGCCGTAGCTGAACCAGGATCCGCTCTTGCCCACGATGCCATATTCAACGCCAAGGTCAAGGATCTCGCCGGCGTGTGAGATGCCCTCGCCGAACACGATGTCGAACTCGGCCTTCTTGAAAGGCGGAGCCATCTTGTTCTTCACCACCTTGACGCGGGTGCGGTTGCCGAGTGCCTCGTCGCCGTCCTTGAGCTGGGTGGTCTTGCGCACGTCTATGCGGACCGAGGCGTAGAACTTCAAAGCGTTTCCACCGGTCGTGGTCTCCGGGTTGCCGAACATCACGCCGATCTTCTCCCTCAGCTGGTTGATGAATATGCAGCAGGTGTTCGTCTTGGAGATGTTCGCCGTCAGCTTCCTCAGCGCCTGGCTCATAAGCCTTGCCTGGAGGCCGACCTTGTTGTCACCCATCTCGCCCTCGATCTCGGCTTTCGGAGTCAGCGCGGCGACAGAGTCAACCACCACAATGTCAATGGCTCCCGAACGGATCAGGTTGTCGGCGATCTCAAGCGCCTGTTCGCCGTTGTCCGGCTGTGAGATGAGCAAAGTCTCAAGGTTAACCCCCAGAGCCTTCGCGTAAGTTCTGTCGAATGCGTGCTCCGCGTCGATCATCGCCGCGATGCCTCCCTGTTTCTGCGCCTCCGCGATCGCGTGGATCGCCAGAGTGGTCTTACCGCTGGATTCAGGACCGTAGATCTCCACTATCCTTCCGCGCGGATAACCTCCGATTCCAAGCGCGTGGTCAAGCGCGACGGAACCGCTTGGAATGACCTGCACGTCCCATTGTGGCTGTTCCCCCAGCTTCATGATCGTTCCTTTCCCGTAGTCTTTCTCAATCTTGTCGATCGTGGCCTGCAGCGCCTTCAGTTTGGCGGCGCCGGTGTCTGTGGCCTTAGCCTCTACCTCTTTTGCCATAATGTTAAAATAAAATGTTAGTTGTTTTTGGGCGAAAAGATGTCGCCTTTGTGACAAAGATATAAAATTACGTCCAATCCGGCGTTATTTTTCATTAAATTTGTAGTAGGAAAATAAACTCTTGGAATATGCGTGAGCAACTGCTTGGTAAGACTCCTGTCGAATTGAAGGATATAGCTTTGAAAGTCGGTCTGCCTGCCTTTACCGGCAAGCAGATCGCTCAGTGGATGTACGGCCGGAAGGTCCGGAGCATCGATGAGATGACCAACATCTCGAAAGCCGGACGCGAAAGGCTGAAGGAGGAATATTCCCTCGGCGTGACCTTGCCTTCGACCTGCCAGGTCTCTTCGGACGGCACGAAGAAATACCTCTTCCCGGTGGGTGAGGGCAACGCCGTAGAGGCGGTGATGATCCCCGACGAGGACAGGAAGACCCTCTGTGTCTCCTCGCAGGCCGGCTGCCGGATGGGCTGCAAGTTCTGCATGACAGGACGGCAGGGATTCCATGGCAACCTCACAGTGGCGGACATCCTTTCCCAGTTCATCGCCATCGACGAGGCCGCGGAGCTGACGAACGCCGTCTTTATGGGAATGGGCGAGCCTCTGGACAACTTCGGCAATGTGATGAGGGCGATCGAGGTGCTGACCTCCGACTGGGGATTCGGCTGGAGCCCTAAGCGTGTCACCCTTTCGACCATCGGAGTCCTTCCGAACCTGAGGAAATACCTCGAATCCACCCGCTGCCACCTCGCCGTCAGCCTCCACAACCCGTTCCCGGACGAAAGGGCGGAGATGATGCCGGTGCAAAAGGCGTGGCCGGTGCAGGAAGTGATCGAGATGATCCGTGAATATGACTTCACAGGCCAGCGCAGAGTGAGTTTTGAATATACCATGTTCGCCGGCCTGAACGATGACAAGCGTCACGCCGACGCGCTTATCCGGATGCTTCGCGGACTGGAGTGCAGGGTCAACTTGATCCGCTTCCACAAGATTCCGGACGCTCCGTTCGAGACGACCCCGCAGATCATTATGGAACGCTTCAGGGACAGGCTCTCAAACCACGGAATCACCTGCACGATAAGGGCTTCCAGAGGAGAGGACATTCTTGCCGCATGTGGGATGCTGGCCGGGGAACACAGTAGGAAATGAATATGGCAAATAACGTTCAATGACTATGGGAACGAGAACAAGATTGATTTTCACATCACTGGCCGTGATGGTCTCCTTGACGGCCTTGGCGGAATCCAGGTCTCAGCATTCGGTGCTGGATGACAGGAGGGAGGCCGCTGATCTGAGGGTTGAGGTGATCCGGCATAAACTGGATTCCATAAGGCGTTTCAGACATCGTCCGACCGTCGCCCTTGTGCTGAGCGGAGGCGGAGCCAAAGGGGCGGCTCATGTGGGCGTGATAAAGTATCTGGATTCAATCGGAATGCCGGTTGACATCGTGATGGGTACCAGCATGGGCGGCCTTGTGGGCGGAATCTATGCCCTTGGCTACAATGCAGAACAGCTTGACACCCTGATCCGGAGCATAGACTGGGACCAGGCCTTGAGCGACCGTGTGCCGAGGGACTACCTGTCCTATTCCTCAATCAAATACAAGGAGAAATATGTCCTGTCCTTCCCGTTCTTTTATGACAAGGATGAGTACTTGCAGATGAAGGACGCCGACGGTCGGTACACAAGAAGGGTCGAGGACATCCACTTCGGCGCGGGGGGAGCCGACGCCACGAACATGGTCAAGGACAACCTTCTGGGGAGCCTTCCGTCCGGAATGGTCTATGGCCAGAATGTCAACAACATATTCAGCTCGCTTTCCGTCGGTTATCAGGATGTGACTGATTTCTATGACCTTCCGATTCCGTTTCTTTGCGTGGCGACCGACCTCGTGTCCGGTACCGCCAAGATCTGGACCGAGGGCAAACTCAACACGGCTCTCCGTTCCACGATGTCGATTCCGGGACTCTTCGCCCCTGTCAGGGTCGGCGGCATGGTGCTGGTTGACGGCGGCATGAGGAACAACTACCCGACAGACCTTGCCAAGAAGGTCGGGGCTGACATCGTGATCGGTGTCAATCTTTCCAGTGGCTACAAGGGCTACAACGAGATCAATAATCTTGCTGACATCATCAACACCGGCATCGACATGTTGGGGCGCACCTCTTTCGAGTCCAACATAGACATCCCGGATGTCAACATCAAGCCTGACCTGCACGAGTACAATATGCTCAGCTTCGACGAACGCAGCATTGACACCATCATCAACAGGGGCTACCAGGCCGCCTTGGCCGTCGCTGACAAGCTTGACTCGCTGAAGAAGGTCGTCGGGTCTGACAGGACTGTCATAAGCAACGATCCGGCTGATGACATCAGGGTAAGGAAAGTGCTTGTGTCGGGAGTTGAGATCGCCGGAGTAAATGACAGGGAAAGTCTTTACCTGATGAACAAGATCAAGATCGGGGCTGGCTCCAGGATGGGCAATCAGGAAATCGAGGATGCCGTGGCCACAATCTTCGGCACTAACGCGTTTGACTATGTGAACTATGAACTGCTTGGAGACGAGGAACCTTATAGGCTGAGGTTCAACTGCAAGAAGGGTCCTGTCTGCCAGCTTGGTCTTGGCGGACGTTTCGACACGGAGGAGATTGTGTCGGTGCTGATCAATCTGGGCTGGGGAGTCCACAAGATCCAGGGCTCGTCACTGGATTTCACCGGCAAGGTGGGAACCAATCCGAACGCCAGCGTGACATATTCCTACATCTCGCCGAAAGGAATGTCGTTCAATGTGCTGGCTGGGGTCAGGTACACTGACAGGAACACGTTCAGCATCGGAGGCAACAGGTTCAGGATCAACTTTCTGGATGTTCGGCAGGAGGTATTTCTGTCCAACATCACATGGTCCACTTTCTATCTGAAGACAGGTTTCAGGAACGACTACTACAACGTCAATTCATTGATGGCCGAGCAGTCGTTCGGAGACTACGATGTCAACCAACTGTCCAATGATTATGTGACATTCTTCATCGATGCCCGCAAGGACTCGTTCGACAACGCCTACATCCCGACAAAAGGGAAGTCTTTCGGCCTTTCCTACGATTGGGTCTTCGGTGGCGGGCCGCAGAAATTCAATAACTTCCATGCTTTGACATTGGATGCCAAACAGGTTGTGGGCGGTGACAGGTTCGCGTTTATCCCGTCTTTGAACATCCGTTACCTGCTCGGCGACGAGGTTCCGGTGCCTTTCACCAACACGATCGGCGGCAGCATGGCCGGCCGGTATCTAGACCAGCAGATCCCGTTCATCGGAATCAACAATGCCGCGGCCATGCAGAAGATTCTCGGTGTGGCCAGGGCTGACTGGCGCTGGAAGCTGTTCAAGAACAACTACCTGTCGGCGATCGCCAACTTTGCCTTGTCCTGCGACGAGATCTCCGCTTTCAAGAATTTTGACGAGGATGTGGCCGGATATCTGGGCTGTGGCCTTCAGTACACCTACAACTCGATCGTGGGACCGTTGAGCCTTAATGTGCACTGGTCAAGCTACACGCACAAAGTGGGGCTGTACCTGAGCCTTGGATTTGATTTTTAGGAATATGGATGATTTCGCGAAAATGCTGGACAGGCTTCAGGCTCAATGTGCGAAGAGGGAATATTGCCGCTCGGACATATTCAAAAAGGCTTTGACCGCTTTGGAGGGGGACAAGGACGCCGCGGAACGGTTGGTCGAGTCGCTTGTCGAGGATCGTTTTGTCGATGATTCGAGATATGCCGCCGCGTTCGCGAGGGAGAAGGCCCGCCTGTCGGGTTGGGGTCCTGTGAAGATCTCTTTCGCGCTCACAGCCAAAGGAATATCCAAGGCCGTGGTCTCGGAGGCTTTGAAGGAGGTTGATCCCGATGAGGCCGACAGCAGGATGGTCTCGGTGCTTGAGGCAAAGTACCGTGCGCTGAAGGGAGATCCGCAGGAGAAGTTCAAACTGATCAAATTCGGGTTGACAAGAGGCTATGAATATGAAAAGATAGCCCCCGTGGTGGATGAGATTCTGAAGAAGAATCGTTAACTTTGCGGTTTGGAAAGGCGAGGCGTGTGCCTTCGCTTATTCAGGACACGTTGGTAGTAAGTCGAACTTAATTCAATTGATATGAAAGCGATTGTTAAAACCGATTTCAACTTGCCGGGACAGGTTGGAAAGTATGTCGGTAAGGTACGTGATGTCTATGACATTGACGGAAAGTATCTCGTTATGGTTGTTACGGACAGGATCTCAGCGTTTGATGTGGTCCTGCCTGAAGGGGTTCCCTACAAGGGACAGGTGCTGAACCGCATAGCGGCCAAATTTCTGGACGCCACGGCCGACATCCTTCCGAACTGGAAGGTGGCCGTGCCGGATCCGGCTGTCACCATCGGCCACAAGTGTGAGCCTTTCAAGGTTGAGATGGTCATCCGCGGCTACCTCGCCGGACATGCCTGGAGGGAGTACAAGGCTGGAAAGAGGACGATCTGCGGTGTGGCGATGCCGGACGGGATGGTAGAGAACCAGAAGTTTCCTGAGCCGCTTGTGACCCCGACCTCTAAGGCCGCCGAGGGACACGACGAGGACATTTCCATGGAGGAGATCATCGCCCAGGGACTTGTCGGACGAGAGGATTACGAGAAGCTTGAGGCTTACACAAGGGCCATCTACAAGCGTGGATGCGAGATAGCGGCACAGCACGGACTGATTCTGGTGGACACCAAGTACGAGTTCGGCAAGAAGGACGGTCAGATCTATCTGATGGACGAGGTGCACACTCCGGACTCCTCACGTTATTTCTACGCCGATGGTTACGAGGAGAGGCTTGCCAGAGGTGAGCATCAGAAGCAGCTTTCCAAGGAGTTTGTCCGTGAGTGGCTGATGGCCAACGGTTTCCAGGGACAGGAAGGACAGAAGGTTCCAGAGATGACTCCTGAGGTTGTGGCCGGGATCTCGGACCGTTACATCGAACTCTACGAGCACATCACCGGCGACAAGTTCGAGAAGACTGAATATTCCGCCGAAGCCATCGAGGCCAATGTCAAGGCTTGCCTTGAGGGCTTGAAATAAGAAAGTCGGTCACTGAACCTGTCGAAGTGTCCGACAGCCATGCGGATTTGACACAGACAATGGACGGCCTGAAACGGATATACGCCCGCAACTGCGAGGTGCGAAGGATTGACAGGACGGTCGCCGAACCGTTCCTTCAATCCTTTCACCGTTTGGGCTACACCAGATGCCGCCACCTCTACGGCCTGTACGTCACACGAGGCGAGGATATTCCTTTAGGCACATTGGTCGCCGTCGCCGGCTTCTCCGCTCCGAGAATATGGCGGAAGGGGGAGCGAGACATCCGTTCCTGCGAATGGATCCGGTACGCCTCTCTGGAGGGAATAGGTGTCGATGGCGGCATGGGAAAACTCCTGAAGGCGTTCATCGAGGATGTCAGGCCGGACGATGTGATGAGTTACGCCGACGCGTCCTGGTCAGACGGGAATGTCTATCGTAAGCTGGGATTCTCGCATGAGGAAGACAAGGTTTTCCCGAATGGAGGCCGAAGTCTGAAGTTTAGACTGAAACTGACTGAATATGAGTAAGAACCGAACATTGTTGGGACGATTGTCAAGGCTGCTTCTGATCAAGCTGCCGTTGGCATTCTTCGTGCTGACTTTCCTGTGGGCGCTTATCCTGAGCTGGTGTCCGGTCTATGTCACCCCTCTGATGATCCAAAGGACGATAGAGTACCGCGGAGACAAGAACTATCATATTCATAAGACTTGGGTGCCGTACAAGAGGATCTCTCCCGAGATGGCCCGCGCCGTGATAGCCAGTGAGGACAACCTTTTTGACAAGCACAGCGGCTTCGACTGGAAGGCGATAAAGCAGGCGCAGAAGGAATATGAAAGCGGCAAGCGCCGCCGGGGTGGAAGCACTATCTCCCAGCAGACGGCGAAGAATGTGTTCCTGCTTCCGCACAGGTCGATGGTGCGCAAAGGCTTCGAGGCTTATTTCACGGTTCTGATCGAGTTCCTTTGGAGCAAGGAAAGAATTATGGAGGTTTACCTGAATGTCGCCGAGATGGGCAAGGGAATATTCGGGGTCGAGGCTGCCGCGGAGCATCATTTCGGAACTTCCGCCGCCAAGCTGACACGCCGCCAATCCTGCCTGATCGCCGCCTGCCTTCCTAATCCACAGAAACGTAACGCCGGCAAACCGTCCTCCTACATCAGCAGGCGCGCCTCCGACATCGCGTCCTTGGAATCCAAGATCGGCTACCCTGACTGGGTATATCACAAATGATGGCAGTCTGTGCGTTGGGGCATTATTCTGGCCAAAACTTCACGAAATCTCGTTAATTTTTTGTATCTTCGTAATTTTGAGGGCATTTGGCATGACCGTGTGGTTGTGCCGGTCTTTGTTGAATGATTTACAAATAATTATAGTTGTTATGAAGATACTAGTGACAGGCGCAGCCGGATTCATCGGCTCAAGGCTGATGGCCAGGCTTGCGGAAAGAGGTGACGAAGTTGTCGGACTGGACAACATCAATGACTACTATGACGTACGCCTTAAGTACGGAAGGCTTAAGGAGAACGGCTTCGACGGGCCTTTCGAGGGCGGTTCCGTGGCCGTGAGCGCAAAGTTCCCGCGCTGCCGTTTCGTGAAAATGTCAATCTGCGACAAGGCCGCATTGGACTCACTCTTTGAGAATGAAAAATTCGACAGGGTCGTGAATCTGGCCGCCCAGGCAGGGGTGAGATATTCAATCACAAACCCTTACGTCTATCTTGAGAGCAACCTGCACGGATTCCTGAATATTCTTGAGGCATGCCGCAACTTCGGTGTGGGGCATCTGGTCTATGCCTCATCAAGCTCGATCTACGGGCTCAACGAGAAGGTGCCGTTCTCGGAGGATGACAAGGCTGACTGCCCTGTGAGCCTCTATGGGGCCACCAAGAAGGCTAACGAGCTGATGGCCCATTCATATTCAAAACTTTACGGATTCGCTTCAACCGGGCTTCGCTTTTTCACCGTCTATGGCCCGTGGGGCCGTCCGGACATGTCCCCGATGCTTTTCGCTTCGGCCATAGCCAAAGGTGAACCTATCAAGGTGTTCAACAACGGAGACATGATCCGTGATTTCACCTATGTGGATGACATCGTGGAAGGAACGATCCGTGTGATTGACCATGCCCCGAAGGCTGAGGAATGCGCCCACGGAGTCCCGGCGAAAGTGTATAACATCGGCTGTTCCCACCCTGTCAGACTGATGGATTTCATCAGCGAGATCGAGCGGGCCTACGGCAAGCCGGCTCAGAAAATATTCCTACCGATGCAGGCCGGTGATGTCTATCAGACCAACGCCGACACCACCAAGCTTGAGACAGAACTCGGCTACAAGCCGACGACTACCCTCCACGACGGCATCCGCCACTTCATGGACTGGTACAAGAGCGACCTCAACCCGTTGAAGTAGACTTCTGAATATGTCAGGCCAGCGGACAGGACAGATCTCGGACAACAGCCGACGGATCGCGAGGAACACCCTCGCGCTCTACTTCCGTATGTTCCTGCTGATGGCCATCGGACTCTTCACCGCGAGGATTGTACTCAATGCCCTCGGGGTAGAGGACAGGGGAGTCTACGAGACGGTCGGCAGTTTTGTCTCGATGATGGCGATCATTACAAGTTCCTTGTCCACAGCCATAAGCCGGTTCCTGACCGTCGAGATCGGCAAGTCTAACGCCGGCAATCTCAGGCGTGTGTTCTCCACGGCGGTGACGATAATGCTGCTGGTCTCCGCAGTGGTCCTGCTTGTCGCCGAGCCGGTCGGGCTTTGGTACATGGACAATGTCATGAGACTGCCGGACGGAAGGTTGGCGGCGGCGCATTGGGTTTTCCAGTTCTCGCTGCTTACCTTTGTGATCAATCTTCTAAGTGTCCCCTACAACGCCGCCATCATAGCCCACGAGAGGATGTCGGCATTTGCCGTGATCGGTGTCCTGGAGGGTGTGTTCAAGCTTCTTGTCGCACTGATTCTGATGGTGACTCCTTTTGACAAGCTGGTGTCCTACGCCTTGCTGATGTGTGGCGTGTCACTGATGATCCGTTTCATCTACACCGTCTATTGCCGGCACTTCTTTGAGGAAAGCCGTGTCGGGGCGGGCTTTGACAAGGCTTATTTCAGGCAGATGTTCGGTTTCGCGGGATGGAACGGCCTCTCTTACGGTGTCTATCTTGTGAACACTCAGGGCGTTACCCTGCTGGTTAACTATTTCTTCGGAGTCGTGTTCAACACGATGAGGGGAATCGCCTTCAACGTGGAGAACATGGTGAAGCAGTTTGTCTCTAACGTGCTGACGGCCATGAACCCTCAGATCACCAAGTCGTATGTGACCGATAATAAGGAGTATTCATATTCATTGGCCTGCAAGGGCTCCAAGTATGCATTCCTGATAGTGTTCATCCTTGCGTTGCCGTTCCTTTTCGAGGCTGAGTCCCTGCTTGTGCTTTGGCTCGGCCCGCTTGTCCCGGAGGGTACGGCGTTGTTCACGAGGTTGGCGCTGGCGGGACTCTGCCTCGACCTTCTGATGACCCCTTTCTCAACCATCATCCAGGCCTCCGGCAACATCCGGCGTTTCTATCTGGTGACATCCTCGGTGACCTTCCTCATATTCCCCCTGACTTGGATCATCTACAAGACGGGGGCTCCGGCATATTCATGCTATCTGGTCTTTGCGGCGGTGTATCTTGTCAACGATGTCGTCAAGCTGTGGCTGCTGCGAAGGCAGGTGGGTCTTCCTGTCATGATGTTCGTCAAGGAGGTGGCCTTCAAGATCCTGCCTGTCGCCGTGCTTTCCCTTCTCGTGACGTTCCTGGTCTGGAGGGTCTTTGACGCGGGAGTCTGGCGCCTGCTCACCGTGCTTGTGGTAGGTACGCTGGTCACGTGTCTGACTGTTTACCTGTTCGCTCTGACCGATGGGGAACGCGGTTTTGTCAATTCAAGATTACATTTCAAACGACATGGGAATAAGAAAGCGAGTCTATAGGTTGTACCGTCGTTTCATGTTGGATCATTTCCATTCCAGACTTGTGGAACGGGAGTGGCTGAAATGGAAAGGCTATCCTATCGATTGGGACAGGCCGAGGGACATCAACGAGAAGATCCAATGGCTGATGTGTTTCTCTGACACCTCTTTGTGGTCGCTGTGCGCGGACAAATACAGGGTGCGTGAATATGTCGGATCCAAGGGACTGGCAAACATCCTCGTGCCTTTGTACGGGGTGTGGAGGACGGCAGAGGAAGTTGATTTCGACAGCCTTCCTGACCGGTTCGTCATCAAGTGCAATCACGACAGCGGCTCTTGCCACATCATCGACAAGTCCGTGGGCTTCGACCCGGATGCTGTGCGCGCGGATCTGGCCAGGCGTCTGAAGGTGAAGTACGGCTATGCCCACGGCGAGATGTACTACAACAGGATATCACCTTGCGTGATCGCCGAGGAAAGGCTTGATTCAGGTGACGGCAGAGCCTTGGTTGACTATAAGATCTGGTGCTTTGACGGGAAGCCGTACTCGGTCTGGGCGTGCTATGACAGGACATCGGACGGAACTTTCGTGAACATCTATGATCTGGACTGGAATGTGCATCCGGAAGCGTCGGTGTTCACTGAACATTACAAGGATGGCAAGGGAAAGGTTCCAAGGCCGGAGTGCCTGGATGAGATGCTTTCCGCGGCGGCTGTGCTGTCGGAAGGATTTCCGGAGGTCCGGGTGGATTTCTATGAGGTTGGCGGGCGGCTGTACTTCGGCGAGCTTACGTTCGCAAGTCTGTGCGGGAAGATGGACTTTTACACGGATGACTACCTGAAGGAGCTTGGGAATCAATGTGTTTTACCACCAAGGAAGAAATGAGGAAGGTTATCTACACAAGCATTGTCGGAGACTATGATCCCCTTCCGCAGCCGGAGGTTGTGGATGAGGGTTTCGACTACATCTGCTTCTCCGATGACATAAAGGAGGACAAGGCCGGAGTCTGGACGATACGTCCGATACCATATTCAAACAAGAACAGTACCCGCCTTTCGCGCTATGTCAAGCTGCAGCCCCACGTGGCTCTTCCGGACTACGATGTCAGTGTCTGGATAGACGCGAACATAAGGATTACCGGGAAGGAGTTCTATGATGTCGTGAATGACAGGATCGCTTCAGGGGTGTTGATGGCGCAGGTGCCTCATCCGCAAAGAGACTGTGTCTATGAGGAGATTTCAATGTGCTACAAGGATCTCCGGATCGGCTTGTATGACGCCTTGAGACAGCGAAGGCACCTGAGGAGGGAAGGTTTCCCGAGGCATTTCGGTATGATGGAGAACAATCTGATCCTGCGACGCCATAACGATCCGGTCGTCAGGCAGGTTTCCGACGGGTGGTGGAGAGAGTACATGGCATATTCGATAAGGGATCAGCTCAGCCTGATGCCGGTCTGCTGGAAGTCGGGGTTCCGTCCGGAACTTCTTCTTGGCGAGGGGAAGAACGCGAGGAATGTTCCCTATCTGGAGATCATGCGACATTATGGCAGACGCTCGATTGTTGAGTTGAAAGGTGTCAGACGTTGGCCTATGAAGTTCCGGTGGACATTCCGGGCGGTGGTGGCCAAAGTCTTGTTCAGAGAAAATAAAGGAATATGATAGGTGTTGTTGTAATAAACTATCACAGTGAGGAGAAGACGATAGAGTTCGTGAGGACTGAACTTGCGAAGATCCGGTCGGATTATGCTGTGGTGATTGTGGACAACGGTAGCACGGAACTAAGCAGGGACCGTCTGCTGGAGGCGTTCAAGGGGGCGGACCAGTATGTCTTCGTTGTGCCGTCCGAAGAGAATCTTGGCTTTGCCAAAGGCAATAATCTTGGGGCGGAAGTGGCTCGTAATCAGTTTGCTCCTGATGTTTTTTTGTTCGCCAACAATGACATACGTCTTGTAGAACCTGATGTTGTCGAAAGGATGGCGGCCAGGTTGAGGTCTCTGGAGGAGGCCGGGGCTCTCGGCCCAAAGGTTGTCGGACTGGACGGGCGGCTCCAGAGTCCAGAGCCGTTCATCAGTTTCTGGGACAGGCATGTGGCTCTTTATTGGAGGAGTCTGTTTTCATCCAAATCAAGAAGACCGTTTTGGGAGGAATATTCACAGACTGCTAAGGAAGGCTTTCATTACAGGATTTCAGGATCTTTCTTCATGGTCAAGGCCGAAGATTATTCCGCTTGCGGGAAAATGGATCCGAAGACCTTTCTCTATGCGGAGGAAATGATTCTGTCCGAAAGGCTTAAGAGGATAGGAAAGGGTGTTTACTACTACCCTGAAGTCTCGGTCGTTCATGAACATGGGGCGACCACGAGGAAGTACTACGACAAGGTCAGGGTGCGGGAACTCAAGTATCAGAGCGAGAAGTACTACTATAGGACCTACATCGGGACTCCGGCGTGGCAGTTTCTGGTGGCGGACCTGACATATTCATTGAAAAAATTGCTGAAGAGGTAGGTTATGAGAAAGAAGATTTACGTGTCGCCGTCGGCTAACAGGAAAAACGGCTATCCGAACCGCTACTTCGTCTTTTTGAAGGAGAATCTGGCTGAGTATTTCGATGTGCTTGACGCGGACAACGAGCCATACCTGACGCAGGGGTGGGCGTTGCTGAAACATTCGTTCAAGGCTGACATATTCCTGCTCAGTTTCGTGGAGACGATAGCTTTCCACAAACTGGCTTTCGCGCAGTACTTGATGGTACGGCTTAGTTTTTTGATAATGAGGTTGAGGCACAAAGAGATCGTATTCATATTCCATAACCCTCGTCCGCACAAGGGGGAGAATTGGATGTCGAGGTCGCTGACGAAGGTTCAGTTGCTTCAGTCGTGCCTTGTCGTCTCGCATTCCGGAGAGACCGCCGCGTTCGCGAGGGCTTTGATTTCTGAATATGGCGGCTCGCCTGACAAGGTGCGTTATGTCTGCCATCCGGTCGCAGTCGCCGGTGATGATGGTTCTGTTGTCGCCGAGGCTGATGATGGCTTTGCGCCTTCCTTGAAAACAAGACGTTCCGGCAGGTCTGATGAGATTTTGATCTGGGGAAATATCCTTCCCTACAAAGGAGTGCTGGAGTTTATTTCCAGTCCGGCCGTGAGGGTCGCCGGGCTTAATGTCCGCATAGTCGGCCGGTGCAAGGATCCAGGAATGGCAAAAGACATCGAAAAGGCTGTGGCCGAGTGCGATTCCGCCGAGTTTGTCGGCTCTTATTCCAATGGTTCTGAGTCTCTTCGCTCGAAGATTATTTTCGAGAACAGAGCCGCTGACTTTGATGAACTTGCATCTTTGGTCAGTTCCAGCAAATTTGTGTTGTTTCCGTATCTGCCAGGCAGTGTGTCAAGTTCGGGTGTGCTGATGGACACTCTGGCAATGGGAGGAAATCCGGTAGGGCCGGCGGTAGGGGCGTTCGCTGATCTCTCCAGGGAGAATGTTTGTTTTGTCTATGGTTCAGAGGCCGAGATGATCGAGATCCTGAAGTCAGACCGGAGCGTCAATCCTGGAGTTCTCCGTGATTTCATCGCCCGCAACACATGGCACTCCTACGCCAAGTTCTTCGCGGACTTCTTTGCCGGTCGGTGAAGCTTCATCAATGTTCCCAAAAGATATTTTGGAGGTTATCTTTTGGATGAAATAATTAACCGCATGGTTGTATTTCAGTGATATTTTGGAATAATGGATTAATTTTTGATATCTTTGCCACTGTTTGAAAGTTGAACAATTAATATTCATTTTAATTATGAAGAAAGTATTTTCATTTATCCTTGCGGCATCCATGATGCTTATAGGAACCGCTGCCATCGCGCAGCCATCACTCGGCATCGGCTACCTTAACTCTACGGACAAGGTAAAGTCCGGCAGCACGACCAAGACCACTAATCTGAGCGGCTTCTATGTAGGCGGATCCTATAACATTAACCTTGCCGGTTCTTTTGGCGTGGCTCCGGGACTGTACTATGGTCTTGCTACCAAGAGTGATGCGGACAGCTATTTCGGCATCAACACTAATGTTGACGTTACAGAACACTATCTTTCCATCCCTGTGATGTTCAATGCGGGCCTTACCTTCGCAGACGGCATTGTCGGCAGGATCTACGCCGGTCCTTCGCTGGCTTATGGTATTGCTTCCGACACCAAGGTGAAGGGATCCATCGCCGGTTTCTCAAAGGACACCAAGATCAACAACTATGGTGACGACTATCACTACGGACGTTTCGATGTCATGCTCGGCGGCGGTGTGGCAGTCGAGTTCTTCGACATGGTACGCTTCAATGTCGGCTATGACTACGGTCTCGTGAACCGTTACACCGGTGACGGCGACATAACCCGTCACAGGAGCCAGTTCAACATCGGTGTCGCCTACCTCTTCTAAAGTCAACTTTGTTTATTTGACGATAAGTGGTCAAGGATTCTTTCCTGACCACTTTTTTTGTTGAGATAGGTCGGACGGAGCGGCATTGGTTTTCTTAGCCAATTTCAAAAATCCCTGTATGTTGTTTTAGAGTGTGTTCAACATATTCATGATAGACCTTGTGTCCGGATTTACTATCCATCATTTGCAGTTGGCGGGAACGCTAGTGCGTCACGTAGTCCTCTCTGTGGCATGATAGTGTTCCCGATGAGGCATCAGAGAGTTGTGTCTGGAACACTGAATATGCCTGCAAGGCATTCAGTACAAGAATCGTGTTCCCTTCAATTGCAAAAGCTCTCTCATGTCCGAGAATGGCTTGGCTCTCGGGATTGTTTTTTGGACATAGTCAGTTTAGGTGGTATTACGCACGGTTCTTAACATCGTAGGTTTAAGGGAGGCTTTCAGCCATGGGATTGGCGGCCGAACACCTGAGACAGTAACTCTTTGTCAAGCAACGTGACCCTTGCCAGCTGTGGAATAGAATAGGTCCGGCGGTTTCCCCATAGTTTCTGGGCCACGGCCATGCGTTCGTCCATGCTTGCTTTGCTGACGGAATCCCTGCTGAACAAAGAACGGCAAAGTTCACGTGCCTCATCCCTGAGCGCCTTGTCGGACCTGTCCTGCAGTAGACTGTTCGAGGACTCCCGATCAATCTGAGCCTCAATGTCTTTCTTTTGATGAAGGAAAGCGAGAAAAGCCCTGATTGACATGAACAACCTTTCGACTACATCCCAGTTAAGATAGGAATGCGGGATAATCATTCCGGAGTCATCGTATCTCCAATCGGATGGAAGCTGGACTTTTGTATTGAACATAGCCTTGCGCTGCCTTACACTGAGGCTTCCGATACAGGTCCCATAGCTTTCGGTCACGTTGTGATCCACGAATAGGATGTCACCGGGTCCCCAGCGGTAGCGCCATGGCGCTTGAGGGAAGCCTGCCGCGATACTGTTACGGTAGACGTAGATGATCTTGTTTTTCAGTTCCGTTTCCGTTTCGATCCCATCAATTGAGATGTCTATTCCTTTGGGAATATATTCCTTGCGCCCTGTCTTTTTCATCCAGGTCTCAAGCTGGCGCTTTATGAAGCGTCTCATTCTCTCGCAGTCTTCCGGCCGTCCACGGACAATCTCGTGAAAGTGTGTCCCCATGACCTGTATCATCAGTAAACTTACATCGCAGGCATGGGCTGCTATGGGGAGAAGGTTCATGCCGAAGATGCGGTCTTCCTCGGTCTCAAAAAGGTTCTTGACTGAATGTCCGTTAGAGTAGATGTGGGCATAAAACCCTTCCAGAGGCTTGTCTATCCAGCCGTTGATGCTTTGTGTGGTCATAATGAAGTTTTTTAGTTGTTTGGGTTACTTATTTAGCCGGGAACACCGGTTCACGACCTGCGGCAGGTCACTGTGGCAATCGAAACAAATTTATGAATATTATCACATATCTTCAAGCTTTCCATGAAAATAAGTCTCATTATCTACAATGCTGTATCAAACATAGTAGCCAGACTGGAAGTCATTAGATTATGTCGGCCCAAAGATTTCCCGTAACCGTTTTTCATGCTCCTCAGGGCTGTCACAAAGTGACTGTGGGTAGGAAGTTGGTGATTGAAGCGAATTAAAGAGCCCTTTTATCACCCTTCTCTTTGAAATTGGCGGGAACGCTAATGTGCCTTGCGTGGGTTTCAGCAACATGGTGTCGTTCCCGAAGAGGTGTCAGAAAGTTGTGTCGGGAACACTGAATATGCCTGCAAGCCATTTAACTGTAGACTACTGTTTCCGTCAACTTCAAAAATACGTCGTCCCATAAGGTGAAGGCTAGGGAATTGACGGGATTGCTAATAGGCAGCGGCAAAATACAGGGTTCATCAAGGTGAAAGGTTACGAGGTCACTTCATGGTGAGGTAGTGGCGGCGGAGGGGTTCGGGGAACTTCTCGATGGAGTAGCGGAGCATCGTGCGGGGCATCGAGGTGGCATATTCATCGAGAAAGAGTTCGAGGCGGCGCCGGTCGCGCTTGCCGGCTTCGCGGAGCATCCAGCCGACGGCCTTGTGCATCAGGTCGTGCTTATGGGACATCAGCTTGACAGCCAGAGAGTAAGTGTCGTTGAACTCGCCGTTCCTGATCAGAGTCAGAGTCGAGACGATGGCGATTCTCTGCTCCCACAGCAAAGTGCTGTCCGCCAATGAATATAACCGCTCCCGCTCCTGTGGGTTCTCAAGAAGATAGCCACCGACAATGGATGGAGCGGTCAGGTCGACCAGATCCCAGTTGTTGATTCCGGAGGTGTGTGAAAGATAGAACTCGAAAACCTCTTTCGGGACGGATTTCCGGCTCTGCCGCACGAGGATTATAAGCGCACATAGACGGGCTTCGTGCCAAGGAGAACCTAGCAAGGCCTCTATGTCGAACAACGATGCGAACAGATTCTTTTTCGCCACGGCCCTGACATCCGGCACGACCACACCCAGAAAACGGTCGCCTTCACCATATTCGCCGACTCCACACTTGAAGAACCGTGGCAGCACGACGCGCTTCTCCTCTGAATGAAGCGCATCCAGTTCAGCGGTCACCCTTTCGGCGAATGTTGTTGGATTCTGTTCCATTGTTGTCCTTATGAAGAAAGCTTACAGTCTGGTCCAGGTCACGGTTTCGGAGAAGCCCATCTTGGAGCCCTTTAGCGAAAGGGTCTTGGAGTCCGAGAACCAGGCTTTGAGGGAGGCGTTGATGCCTCGCACTGGGTCATAGATGTTGGCTCCACTCCAGACTTTGGCAGAAGCGTCATATTTCAAACCTTTGAATATCACGATTTTGTCACAATCGACATTCCTCAGCGACTTGTCCGGATTCTTGGCGTCCTTGCGGACAGATCCATCTTTCTCTGTCCTGTTCTGGACCCAGAAGACCTGTGCGGTGTAGGAGCCGTCGGCATTTTTGAAAACCTTGACCTTGCTTTTCTCGCCTTTATGATCGACAAGGTAATCACCGATGATGTTGTCTCCGGCCGTGTTCGGATCTTCTGCACTCGCAGATGTTTCCGTAAGGCTGGTTTCAGGTGCGGCCAAACATCCATTGTAGTTTTTGATTGTCAATTCCATGCGTGAACCTGCGGCCTGAACAGGACCACAGAACGTAAACAGTGTGATGGCAGCGCAGAGCAAGCCGAAATCCTTTGACTTCATATTCATGAAAATTAATATGTTGGTATAATAATTGTCCGCTTCGTTTTTGGCGCGGCGATGGTACTGTTGCCATTTCTGTGCCGAGGGCTTGAAATCTCGACAATTTGAGTTAATTTTGCCGCGATATGAACAACGGACTTATTATTCTGGACTTTGACGGTACCCTTTGCGATACCAGAAATACCATTGTCAAGACGCTTCAGATGACGATGGAGAAACTTTGCCTGCCAGTGGCTGATGAATATGCCTGCGCGGCGACAATCGGACTTCCTTTGAGTGAAAGCTTCAAGACTATGTTCCCGTCGTTGACGGAGGGGCAGGCTCAGGAGTGCGCCGAGGCGTACAGGGACATATTCGAGGAGAACAAGAAACTGCTCGCTCCTAAGGTTTTTCCTAATGTGCCGGAAACTCTGGCGGAACTTCGCAGAAGGGGCTTCGTGTTGACAATCGCTTCTTCCCGTTCTAATCATTCGCTCATGGATTTTGTCATGACTTTCGGTTTTGACAAGGAAATCTCGCTTGTGCTTGGGGCGGATGACGTGACGAAAGCCAAGCCGGATCCGGAACCTGTCCTTCTGACTTTGAAAAAACTGGGATTCAGCGCATCCCGGACATTGGTTGTCGGCGACATGCCTTTTGACATCCTGATGGGCCGCGGGGCCGGCGCCAGGACTTGCGGTGTCACCTATGGCAACTCCACGCGCGAGGAACTGCAAGGCTCCGGTGCGGACTACATCATTGATGATTTCGCGAATCTCTTGGATTTGGATTGGTTGTGATTTCGCTTGTGAGAGCGGCGAAAAAAGAAAAACCTGAATTTTGCAAGGTGGACCAAAATTCAGGTTTTTATTTTTCGCCGCCTTTGTGCTCGAATGGTTAAGTTATTTATAACCGGACTATGCACTTTAGGCTTGTGCCTGATAACAGGTACTATTTACTCTATGACTTGCAAATCCATAAGAGTGCACCAATAGACAGCGAAAAAATCAAACGTCAAATTTTGGTAACGTGCAAAATTTGACGTTTGCCTTTTTTTCGATGTCGCCTACACATAAAGTCGCTTTGCCTTTTCTACACTTCGTCACTTCGACAGGCTCAGTGACCACAACACATCTGAATGGTAATCCAGAGAGAGGAAACACTATTTTCCACTCGGGATGATGATCTTGTAGGTGTGGCCGGCCTTGTTGAGCAGTTTGTTGTCCCTAAGCCAGAGATTGGCCTCTTTCAGCTGGTAATAGGTCACACCGTGCTCTTCGGCGAAATCCACCAGACTGGCTATCGCCCCGCTTACAGTGACAACCTCCTTAGGAGAATAGCAAGGATATTTCTCGAAATCATTCACATTGAACCCGAAAGCGGCCGGAGTCTCGAAAAACATTTTGGCGGAAAGCACCCTGAACATATAACGAGAGGTCTCCTCGACCATCCAAAGATCAAGGGCGGATTTCTGCCTCTGGTCGGAGAGGCGGCGGGATATTCCTCCCTGCCCGGCGTTGTAGCTTGCCGCCACAGTCATCCAGTCCCCGTACTTCTCGTACGCCCTGCGAAGGTACTTGCAAGCCGCCACAGTCTCTTTCTCGATGTTGTAACGCTCGTCCACCTCGGCGTCAATGATGAGGCCATATTCCTTACCCGTCGTCTTTGTGAACTGCCAGAGACCAGCCGCGCCAGCCGATGAATATGCCTTAGGGTTTAGGTTGCTCTCAATCGCCATGAGGTACTTCAGGTCATCCGGGATGCCGTTCTGCCGGAGGATCGGCTCAACCATCCTGAAATAGCGGTCTGACTTCTTCAGCATCAGGATCGAGTTGGAGTGCATGTAGGTGAACGAGATCAGTTCCCTGTCCATTCTTTCGTAGAGGTCGCTTCTATCGAACCGTATGGTGTCGCCCGCGAAGATTATCTGTTTCGGAACCGCCGGAGCGCGGAAATGCAGCTCTTCCTGCGGGTAGATCTGTGCGGGGGAGAGTGTGGCGGCTCCAAGTGCGAGCGCGGTGAGTAGGAATATTCTTTTAAGATTCATCGCTGTGTGATTTTTTGATAGGCGAGCCTTTCCGATCCGTCGGCCAGAACGATCACGCCGCAGTAGGAGAATCCAGCCTTTTCTATGAGGCGGCGCATTATCCGGTTGTCGCGGTGGGTGTCGATGCGGAGGTTGCCGCTGACCGAAAGGGCATATTCAATGATCCTTCGGAACACGCCGTGGCTTTCGGGGGTGCTGGCGATGCGGTGGATGACGTGGTAGGGTGAGCTGTCGTCAAGCCACTTGCCGTCGATTGATGAATATGTCGGTTCGGGCGAGGGGAGCAGGGCGAAGTAGGCGACCGGTTTTCCGTCTTGCTCAATGATGTGCGCTCCGCCCATGCCGATGTCCGTGCGTACGATACCGGCGTCAGGGTAGCCGTCTCCCCACTGGGTGCTGTTGCCGTCCGAGCGCATGATATCCTTGGCCTTGTCGAATATCGCCAAGACTGCCTGGATGTCGTTTTCTGTCGCTTTCCTTATCATAGTCTTCTGTGTGGAAGACAGCTCGTCTTACAGGCTCGGGACCCCGTTGCGCCTTTCTCGTGCGCGGAACGTGGCCTATTGCTCACGAAGCCCTCTCCGTGGCCCCCTCCCGTGCGCAGGACGTGGCCTATTGCTCACGAAGCCCTCTCCGTGTCTCCTCCCGTGCGCAGGACGTGGCCTATTGCTCACGGAGCCCTCTCCGTGGCCCCTCCCGTGCGCGGAACGTGGCCTATTGCTCACGAAGCCCTCTCCGTGGCCCCTCCCGTGCGCAGGACGTGGCCTATTGCTCACGGAGCCCTCTCCGTGTCTCCTCCCGTGCGCAGGACGTGGCCTATTGCTCACGGAGCCCCCTCCGTGGCCCCTCCCGTGCGCAGGACGTGGCCTATTGCTCACGAAGCCCTCTCCGTGGCCCCTCCCGTGCGCGGAACGTGGCTATTTGTACACGGAGCAAAGGGGAGAGCCCGGCGGATATTCGTAAATTACTGGTTGAACCTTTTGGCCTGCTCCTCGATGAGAGCCTTGTCGTTGAAGTAGTCGATCTTCATCGCCTTCTTCACATCGTCGAGAGTGGCGGCGGCGACCTCCTCGGCGGCCTCGCTGCCCTTCTTGAGGATCTCGTACACGGCAGGGATGTCCTTCTCATATTCCTTTCTCCTCGCCCTGATAGGCTCAAGCTCCTCGTTGAGGATCTTCTCAAGGAATCTCTTGACCTTCACGTCGCCGAGGCCGCCTCTTCTATAGTGATCCTTCAGCTCGTCGAGGTTGGAATATTCAGGAAGATAGAGGCCGAAGTGCTCGTCGCGGCAGAACGCGTCGAGGTAGGTGAAGACGGTGTTGCCCTCCACGTGGCCAGGGTCGCTGACATTGATGTGCTGAGGGTCGGTGTACATCGACATCACCTTCTTGTGCATCTCGTCAGCTGATTCCGCCAGGTAGATGCAGTTGCCAAGGGATTTGCTCATCTTCGCCTTGCCGTCGGTTCCAGGGAGGCGGAGGCACGCCGCGTTGGAAGGCAGCACAGCCTTCGGCTCGACGAGGGTCTCGCCGTAGATGCGGTTGAAGCTGCGCACGATCTCGACCGCCTGCTCAAGCATCGGCTTCTGATCCTCGCCCACAGGCACATCGGTGGCCTTGAACGCCGTGATGTCCGCGGCCTGGGAGATCGGGTAGCAGAAGAAGCCCACAGGAAGCCCGCTTCCGAACGCCTGCTCCTCGCCGTCTTGGCTGAAGCCGCGCATCTGGATCTCCGCCTTGACGGTCGGATTGCGCTGGAGCCGCGCCACCGTGACAAGGTTCATGTAGTAGAATGTCAGCTCGGTGAGCTCAGGAATCATGCTCTGGATGAATATTGTCACTTTGTCAGGGTCGAGGCCGACTGACAGGTAGTCGAGCGCCACCTCGATGATGTTCTGACGAACCTTTTCCGGGTTGTCGAAGTTGTCGGTAAGCGCCTGCGCGTCAGCGATGAAGACAAACATCTTCTTGTAGTCGCCGGCATTCTGGATGGCCACCCTGTTCCTTAGGGAGCCGACGTAGTGGCCAATGTGGAGGCGTCCGGTCGGACGGTCGCCTGTCAGTATTATCTTGTTTGACATACCGTTGTGTTTTTTAGTTCGTTATCGTCATATTACCTGGACCATCATATTCCCGAACCGCTCTGTTTGTTGAGCCATCATATTCATTGATAGGTAATTCCGTGGTTTACCTGATCAGGTTCAGGAATTCGTTCCTTGTCCGCGCCGAGCTGAGGAAGACTCCGGAGAACGCCGATGTGGTGGTGATGGCATTCGCCTTCTGCACCCCTCTGATCGACATACACGTGTGCATCGCCTCGATGACCACCGCCACTCCCAACGGATGCAGCGCGTTGTCGATGCAGTCCCTGATCTGGACCGTCAGCCTCTCCTGCACCTGAAGCCGCCGCGCGAAAGTCTCCACGACCCTTGCCACCTTGCTCAACCCCGTGATCTTCCCATTAGGAATATACGCCACGTGGCACTTTCCCAGGAACGGCATCATGTGGTGCTCGCAGGTGGAGTAAAGCTCTATGTCTTTCACCAGCACCATCTGGCGGTACTCTTCATCGAATATGGCGGACTGGATGATCTTCGCCCCGTCCTGTGAATATCCCTGCGTGAGGAACTGCAACGCCTTGGCGACCCTTTCCGGCGTCTTCACAAGCCCCTCTCTGTCAGGATTCTCGCCTAACAGCCGGAGGATTTCCTTGACGTGGACAGCGATCTCCGCGGTCGTCTTTTCCTCGTATATTTCCTTTTTCTCGTATGACATATTCCTAAGCTCTTCTTTTGGTACGGTTGTTGAAACAGCTTCCAAGCCTACAAAATTAGGCAAAAAATACTTATTGTTATGATTTTTTGCATATCTTTGGGGCAAATAGAGCCGCTTTTTGCGACATTTTGATTTATATTAATGATTATTAACAATTTAATTGTTCGAGAATATGTATTGGACACTTGAACTTGCCAGTAGCCTGGACGATGCTCCATGGCCAGCATCAAAGGAAGAACTTATCGACTATGCCAACCGTTCCGGCGCCCCCGAGGAGGTCATCGAGAATCTCACCGAACTTGAGGACGACGGCGAAGTCTACGAATCCATCGAAGACATCTGGCCCGATTACCCCACCAAGGACGATTTCTTTTTTAACGAGGAGGAGTATTAGTAGTTAAGTAGCTAAGCAGCAATAATTTAGGCGGTTCATCTAAGGTAAGTCTTTAGATGAGCCGCTTTGCGTTGAATCGCACTAGACCGCATTCAATCGCATCCTATGCAAATCAAAGTTACCTTACCAGTTACCTTAAGAGTTACCTTAAGAAAAAAAGGACGGTTTTTGAGAAAAGATTGATTTATAAAGGATTATGCATTTCATCACGTTTGATGTAAATAGGTAAACGGAAGAACTTTTTTCAACACATACCTTAAAATTGAATTTTTTACGAATTTTCAATCAAGGTAACGATTAGGCTATTTTTGAAAACTATCTGGCCAGGTCGTGACAGTTTTCAGTCTTGATTCGTGTGTGGATGAGTTTATTTGCGAACCACTATATCGTGGTAAGATATTAACTCATCCAAAAGAAAAAGTAGAATTGATAGCATTACATCGCATCTAATCGCATTTGATGCAAATGCTTGAAAGACAAATAGTTTACGTAACTTTGCATGGTAGGATGTTATGAAAATGGTAAGACAACAAATCCCTCAGGGAAACTATGTCCTTTTGAATTCCGCAAATTCTAAAGGAGAACGGTGTATCTATCTGAGATACTTCGTGGATGGAAAGTATGTAAAAAGGTCAACTGACATTTGGGTCAAAGACTGTGACTGGGATAATGAGCTTCAAGTCATCAAGTCGTCTCACCCTAACGCAGATAGGTTGAATCACATATTATCTACAAAATATGAGTCAATAAGGGCAAGTCTGATAGATATGTTGGACGATGGCATCAATTATCATAATCTCTCAGCACTCCTGGCCTGCCGCAGGCAAACAACGACAGAAAGAAGAACTACAAAATCGATGGATCTCATCGAGTATGCCCATGAGGTCAATAATCTGAAATACAAGATGGAAAAATATGGCTACACCTCATGGTACAACAAAAAGAAGAGCATTGAAGCATTTGAAACGTATATCGTCCATTACAGCAAGACTGAACGTCCGACATTCAAAAATCTTACACCATCTGTTTTTGACGAATATGTCAAATATCGGTTTGACGTCAAGAAGAACACTAACAAGGAGGGAATAAACAAAACACTTGTTCCTCTCTATGCCGCCTTGCAGTACGCGGCCGACAATGGCGTGATACCAGTTTCACAGATATCGACGATTGTCAACAAATACCTTCCTCTTAGGGAAACCAAATACAAATCAGACAGTAATGCGGAAAAGAAGATAAGGTATTTGACACCAGAACAGATTAAATATCTCTATAAATACAGCAAAGGAATCCATAGTCAAAATGCACGGGACATTATGGACATGTTCTTTTTCTCATTCTTTGCATGCGGAATGAGGTGTTCAGATTTGATTACGCTGGAGTGGCGGCATATCGACATGCAGAATAAAGCCATCAAGAAAGTACAGGTAAAAACCAAGATGGAGCCAAACATAACCATTCCTTTGTCCGACAATGCCATTGAGATACTGAGTCGTTGGCAGAAACGTTGCTTGAACAGCAGATTTGTGTTCAACAGACTGCCTGAAGATTTCAATGTGGAAAATGAACGTCAGCTATTTTTGGCGAGAAATGCCAAAGATAAAGGATTCAACAGAGTCCTTGCAACAATCAGTCGGAACGCGAAATTGCCATTTCAAATCACCATGCATGTCGCTCGTCATAGTTTTGCCGTTATGTCCATAAACCAAGGAATGTCGGTACATATGCTTAGCCGTCTATTAGGACACACTTCTGTTTTGGCAACCGAAAAAACGTATGCTCAGTTTTTGACGGAAAAAGTCAAGAAAGATGTAGAGAATCTTCTTACGTTTGATTTACAATAACAAATCGGCTGGCAGGAATCAATATCCTCACCAGCCGATTTGCTATCCCCAAATTCATATTTATAAAGAACGGATTGATTTGAGAAATCCTTTTTGAGAACTGTAACTGGAGAAATGATGGTCCTCTAAGAACTTATCGATATCCGCCTTTGAATAAAGATACACATTACCGACCAATGTGTATCCGATAAGGCCGGTATCTCGCCATTTCTTAAGTGTCGCAGATGCAATGTGGAACATCTCAAGCACCTCCTGATTGGTGTATGCTGCCTTGTGTTCCGAAACTAATGATGCTTTTATAAGTCTTACCTCCCTTCTCAATCCGTTGATACCGTTGAGAAGATCAGTAAGACCGACATCCTCATTCATTTCCTCAAATTGTCTATTCTTTGCCATAATCCTACCTGATTTATTTTGTTATTTTTTCATTTTGTATTCCGACACAAGACGCATCGCCGTCTCGACGTCAAATATGGCCTTGCGGCCCACGTTGGAGACGACGGCCCTGTCAAGGACTCCCAGCCGCTTGAGTTCGGAGACCTTTGACCGTCCGCATCCCAGCCTGTCGGCCAGTTCCCCAAGCCCTCTCGCCGTAGTTCCCGTATCCTGAACCGCCTTCCCCTCATTGAGGATGGCGGCCATAAGTGCAGCGAACTCGCCGACCGTCACCGTCAGCAGCGGCTTGTCATGCGGCAGCTCATATTTAGTGTTCTTCTTCATCTGTCATCTCTTTCCTGCCAGGCTCTTGGCCTTGTTGATGTCATTAGGGCTGACCGTCATCACGAGGTTGCGCTGCCCGCCGTTCTCGTAGAAGTACACCCTCAGCACCTGGTCCTTGGAGAGCGTCATCTTGTCGAACGAATAGACCAGCCTTCCCTTCGCCCCGGGTCCTGCGGATATGTTGCCGTACCGGCTCTTCGGGAACACGGTCTGGTCGTATGCGACCGTCCTCTTGGACTGCCTGCGGCTTTCGACGACGAACGTCGCGTCAGTCACCTGGTAGCTGATCCCCGACCTGTTGTCGACGGAAAACACCATGTACGTGATGTCCGAGTACGAGTATATGTTCTCGCACAGGAGGGTGATCCCGTATCCTGACGTGCCGATGTGATACAGCTCCCTTTCCATGCCGCCGACCTCATCTAGCATGGGGGCGTCGCCGCTCTTCCACGTGCTCGCCGTGGCCTGCCTTTCACCGGCGTCCCTCTTCCTTCTTCTTCCACCGTCCTGTCCTTGTACGGACGGCTGCACGGGTTCCTCCTTTCCGTGGTTCCTGGTGTCCACGATGAGGTTCCGAGGACTGTCCTCGTACTCCACGATGAACGTCCACATCCTTCCGTTGGACTCGAGAGCCGAGACGGAACAGGGCTCACCGAAGGCCGCGCGTGCCTTCAGGGCGATCATGTTCTTGTTCTGCTCGACGACCTTGGCCGCAATGCTGCGGCTGTCGGACATGTCCGCATACGTTATGTCCGTGGAGAAGATGACGTGGGTGGTGAACCTTGCCGACACCTTCAGCGTATCCTGCTGCGCATGGGCAAGTGTCGCCCATAGCATTGAAATGATGAACAGTGCTGTCTTTTTCATGTCATTGTATTTTATCGTTGTTTCCTTACTATGAAGAACCGGTAGCCTGACGGGACGGACACGGTGACCTCGCCGCTCTTCGACTGGGCCACCGAGACCCCCGTCTGGACCGCCTCCGAAGCGAGCCGCGCCATGCGGCCGCCGATGACCTGCCCGATGGCGGAGAACCCCCTGCTCTTGACGCTACGGCAGGCATCCCCGCCGAGGTCCGGACAGTAGATGCCCTTGCCTCCGTCAGTGTCGTAAGCCTCATATCCCAGCTGGTAGATCTTCGAATTCATCTCCACGCTGGAGACGGTCAGGTTCAGTCTTTCGCTGATGGCGCACATGGCCATCAGGTGTGTGTTCTTCGGGATGAGGGTGCCTCCCACCACCATGTCCTCAAGAAGGCGTACGGATACCCTCGATCCGTTGCGGACCTTCTCTGCCCTCACGAACATGCACTCGAAAGGATACTTCTCGTCGGTCGACACCTTGTCGTCGTCCGCCGAGAGTGACGAGAACCCCTGCCCGGGATTGGTGTCGAGGGTTGACATTGCTGAGGACCGCCTTACCGGGGCGCTGTCCCCGATGACCGTGGCCGCATCGTCCTGCGGCTGCGGCACGTCTTCCCTTGATGATGCCCTCATGATGCTGTCCTTCACGGCCTCGCCGCGCCTCACGGTCGCATCGGTGTTGTCATAGTACTGCTTCATCCTATATTCCCGATAGCCCGGGTCTCCGGGGCCAGGCACTCCTCCCCGGGAGGATGCCCGCGTCTGCGTCGTTTCCCGCTCCGGAGAGCGCCGCGGCTGCGATGTTATGTCTCCGTACATCGCGTCGGCGGTGGTGCCCCTTGCCCTCTGCGTGCTGCTTTCTTCCGCAGACTCGCGGTACGGGTCCTCCTGACTGTCCTGCAGGTCGCTCCACATGCGCTCGGCGTTGCCGTTGGACGAGGACCGGTATGCCTTTATCTTTGACGACTCGGGGGCGACGGTCTCAGGGTCCTGGATCTCGACGCCTGTGGTTTCCGGCCCGGTCCCGGCCGGCTTTTTCCTTTTCAGCACCGGGAGTATGGAGACGGACAGTATCACCGCCAGCCCTATTATCAGGAGCCCCAGTTTCTGTCTTTCCGTAAGCTTGAGCTTGATGTTCCGTATCATAATCACTTTGTCAGAATGAAGATCAGTTTGACGAGCGCCACGACGAGGCATCCTCCGGCAAGCGCCGTCGCCAGACGGCTCCCGTTGACGCGGACGGCATCAATCTTCTCCGAGACGATGCGTGCAAGATTCCTGGTCCGTCTCATGTCAGTTCCTCTTGCGTGTCCCTATCTTCTCGTTCGACTCGATCTTGAACTGCTCGATCATCAGTCCGTGCGGATTGCCCTTCGAACGCCCCACGTCAACGACGCTGCACGACGTGCAGACGTCGTATGCCGTGATGTTGGACTCCCTGAGAAGGTACATCTTCCCGTAGGTCCTGGTCCGGTACGGATAGACGCCCATGTCCGTCACCAGCGAGTCGACTGAGAACTGCTGGCTGATGTTCGCGGAGACGAGCCTCTGGTAGAACCCCTGCTCAGAGAGGTCCTGCCAGTAGTTGTATGCGGAGCGGTCGCTCATGGTGAGCGCCCTGTCGATGTTCGTCCTTATCGCCTCGCTCGACGGCGAGAGGTTGAGCAGGAGCTCGTGGAAGCGGGCCACGTGGTCCTGCACTTCCAGCTCGCGCTGGCTGTCCTCCTCGCCGACGGATGCCGTGAAGGCGCTGCCGTGGTCAAGCACGTAGATGTCCGACAGACGTGATGCCGTGAAATGAAGCGCCGCCGCTACGGAGCCGACGCAGACCAGCCCGGCGATGCACAGGGCCGCCGTCGTCATCTTCCTCATGTTCTCCGCGCTGGATTTGATCGTAACTAATTCCTTGATTATCTTTTCCATATCTGGTGTTGTTTATTTTATCAGATGTCTTCCCAGGCTCTGGAGCGAGCGCTCTAGGCCGGACTGGGCGTTGTTCGAGCCCGACGAGTTGATGAACCATGACGCTATCTTCGGAATGGACAGCATCATGCCTGTCGTGACCACCAGCAGGCTTGTGCCGATGATGAATATCCCGGCCTCCATGCCGCCGTTAGTGATGTCCCTGCAGACGGCCCTGAAGTAGGCCGTGAACACTCCTATCAGGAAGTATCCTGTAGGAACCCACATGGATACCTGTATGTATCTCGCCACCCATCCGGTGGCGCCGCCTTTCCAGACTTCCGGAATGGAGAGCGCCACAATGAAGGGACCTAACATCCGTATGAGGGCCAGAATGCCTGCGGCCAACGCCTGTACCCCGAAGAACGCAAGCTCCATGACACATCTTCCGACGAATGCGACGACGGTCAATGTGCTTATCCGTGACGTCTTGAGGAAGGACGACGCGGCGATCCTGACGGCCTCCTTGATTTTCTTCCACAGTCCCCATTCCTCCTGTTCCGCCAGTTCGTCCGTCGCCTTGATCAGGTCGGCCTGCGCCTCGCCGAGACTGCTGAAGGCCTCACCGATGGCGTCGCCGAGGTCCGACAGGCTTGAGTCCGATATCTTGCAGATCTCCCTGGTGAAGATGTTCACGACGCCGTCCATGGCAGAACATACCGTCGAGAAGTTCATCACCAGCAGCAGGATCGTTATCGGACGCATGAGCTGCCATCCGAACCGGCCGTCTCCATGGACATAGTCGACGCTTGTCCTGATGAGTGAAAATGCGGCGAGCATGGCCGCGAGGATGACGGCGAGCGCCTGTATGGAAGACAGGTTCCCGTCCACTATCGCCTCGTTCTCATTCTGGAACAGGCCCCATATCCCGCCCAATGTGGTCAGTATCATTGTATCCGTCATACTATCAAAGAGTTGAAGAGTTCAAGAAGCATCCATGCCACAGTGGCTGCGATGAACCACCTTATGAGGGCCATCGCCCCGGTGAACGTGCCCATTTCCTGGCCCCTGAAGATGATGATGAACGCCGAGACGACCAGGAACATGAGCACAATTCCCATGATGACCCTTACCAGCATTATCCACGAGGAGGCGGCGTAGTCCATACTCCCGAGGGGCCTGTAGTATTCTGCATAGCTCCTGGCGTCCATCGAGTTGTCCAGATAGCGCACCGCGTCGGCAATGCCGGCGGCAATCTGGCGGGACTGCTCAATTGAAGCCATTTCACGGGTGACTGCGATACGCCTCTTGTCCAGTTCCTTGAGTGCCTTCTGAGCCTGTTCCGCCTTGTCGGCGTCGGAGGTCTTCAGGTTCCTGAAGTACTCGACGTACTGGTTGAAGAGTTTGATTCCCTGCATCTCGCAGCTGTGGAAATATCTAAGCTGCCTCTCATACCCGTACAGGTCGCCTTCCGCCGCCCAGCTCTTCACCTTCGCCGAGTACTCGTACGTGCGCTTCAGGAGGTCATTGTACGAGTCGGTCATGTCGACGAGGTAGCCGACCTCCCTGAAGCGGTCGGCGACTTCGCCTGCCTTTTCGGCAAGGCCGTACAGGTCGTCGAGCTTGCCGTTCAGGGAGAACATCTCCTCGATCATCGTTATCATCTCTTCCAGCGACGACGCGGTGTTCTCGACTGCCACGCCGATGTGCGTGGGGTCCACGACCACCTCCTGCGCCGCTGCGCTGCGGCACAGGAACAGGGAGACGGCGATGCCGAGCAGTATGATGACGTGTCGTTTCATTCCGCCTGATGTGTTACGGCAACATGCCCTTTTCGGTTAACGTGCGGATTGCCTCAAATATGGATCCGGTCTTCTCGGCGAGTTCCATCAGCGGGCGCTTCTTCTGAATGTTACTCTCGAAGGCCCAGAGCTGCTCGGGGCAGGCCTCCACGGTGTAGACGCCGGACCGTCCGCCGCCCCACTTGATGAACACATCGCGGGATTTCTTCTCCTTGCCGGCCATGCTGAAGATCAGGTTCACATCCATCTGTGACAGTCCCAGCGGTCCGCTTATCTTTCCGAAAGTGTTCCTGTTGCCCTCCTGGCTCATGAGTATCTTGATGTCCGAGTTCTGGAGGATCGTCTCCCGAATGACGTCCGACGTTAGTATGTCATCGAGCTCCTGGGTGATGACCATGGCCGAGGTAGACATCTTGCGGGCAGTCTTCCACAGCTCACGAAGGTACGGAGCCATAGTCTGGTTCGATATTGCTTTCCACGCCTCATCGATGGCCATGACTTTGAACCCTTCAATTTCTTTTGACCGCATCTTGATGTCGAATGAGTTGACTATGCAGAGCACGCACAGCGAGTAGAACTTGTCGTTGTTCACGCTGCTCAGTTCACCAACATCGAACACCGTGAAACGGCTCGTGAACAGATCCTTAGGCTCTTCGGAGTTCAGAAGGAAACCGAACTGCCCGTCCAAGGCGTATGATGACAGCGATTCGACGAACTGTTCGCCGCTGAACGCCCCCGACTCGACACGGATTCCGTTTTTGGTGAGGAACGGACGCATCGTTCCTTTCTTTTCCGGATTGTCATCCCCATATATGAGGAACGCGCGTATCCACCGAACAAAGTCATCGAACAGCGGGAACCGTATCGGATGCTCCTCCTCTAGCCATTCCTCGATGAATGATGTGACCAGATAGACTATGATTGATTCCTCGAAGTCGCCGAGGTGGATTCCCTTCTTGCTGTCAGTTCCCAGTGTCATAAGAAGGGATATGAGGAAATTCATCGATGGGTCGTCACGTCTCACCATTCCATCGTCCGTAATCCAGTCACGGAATGACTGGAACGGACAGAACGAGAACGGGTGGGCTCTGTCCCAACGGTTATAGATGCCGTCGCGTCCTCCGCTCTCCTCCGCGACGACGGCGCAGACCTGCTCGTATGAGCCTCCGATGTCGATGATGAATACGTGTTCGCCGTATGAGTACATGTTGTACAGGAGACTTGACGTGGTGAATGACTTTCCGGTTCCCGACGCTCCGTCGAGGAAGATGTTATAGTTGCTGACGAGGTTGGCCTTCTCCGCCTCCGCCTGCACGTCCAATGTCAGAGGAATGTGGCGCAGACGGTCGGTAAGGCGCAGCGCACCTCTCTTCAGGCCGTTGTCGAAGGTCTCGTACTGTGCCAGCGCCAGTGCGGCGTGCAGCTCCGTGAGCATGAGGTGCTCGCGGCTCAGCTCCGTCTCCGCCCCGGGCAGGGACGCGTACCACAGGACGGGCGCCGAATGGATGTCCCTCACGGCGTCCACGCCCATCGACGATAGCGCGGCGCTCACATCCGAGCGTATGCCCAGACGCTCCTGCTCGCTACGTCCCCAACAGATGACGTTGCAGTGGGAGTGGACGGCGCAGAGCTGCTCCTTGCCGGAGTCTTCCTTGAACAGGTCGTTCTCGTCTGCGTTGGCCCTGTTGGCTCCGTCAGTGGAGAACTGCCGCATGTATCTCGTCCTTCTGGAAAGGTCGGAGAGGACTCCCCGCTGCGAGTCCTTCACGACATATACGTTGCAGATGTGCGGATACCGCGACAGCATGAGCCCCACCTGCGATGCGAGACAGAGGTCCACTTCCGAGGTGGCTGAACTCATGGGGTCCACGCGGCGCACGCTCGACACCTTCGATGGCAGGCAGTCGCTCTCCGAGAGGATGAACGACACCGTCGTCTCGTCATTCACGCGGACGCTCTCCGGCGTCAGGGCAACGTCAGAGAGCATCCCTGTGCCGAGAGTCATTACCTGTTCGATTAGGCCACCGCGGCCATCGGGACCTGTCAGATCCTCATCTGTCAGTCTTCGTGCTCTTGCCAGTCCTCCTGCGGTAGCTACAGCAATAAACTCTTCGCTCCTGGCGCGAAACTCAACCAGGTCTTTAGGTGAGGCAAGATTCCTTGGCATAGAACTTCCGAAGAGTCCGCTACTGAAGGTGGAGCGAAGTGATGAGGACTTGCCTGCGAATGTAATGTAAAGGTAATGGCGACCTTCAAGATAATGCCTCCCGTCAAAGTGACGTTCATAGGCGCTATCAAGGAATGCAGTCCTGTCCTCCGCCCTGTACGTCCTGTCCAGGTATATGTCCTGGCGGTGCACCATGGTCCAGTCCGGCAGCGCCCTTATGGCGGACGCCATCGAGCGGAGCATCGCGTCGTACGATGCCCTGTCCACGGTGAAGGCCGTCGGAAGGGTCAGTTCCCATCCGACGGTCACGTCGCCGCTCCGGGAAAGGATGTATCCGTCATCCACTCCGGCGAGCGGGAAGACGGATTCCAATTCAGCTATTCTTCTGTTGATTTCCATGATCCGATAAGTCTCTGCGGTTTGACTTTGATGTACTGCGGGCATCTTGACATGGCCATTTTCCTGAAGAGGGCCTTCTCGCTGATGGAACCCTGAAGGGCAACAACAGCCATGGCAAAGGCGAAAAAGAGTATCAGGAACAGGGCGATTCCGGCAAGCCCGTTGGTCGCCGAGCCTATCATGCACGCCGTTATGAGCGATGTCACGGCTCCGATTCCCATTGGAATAAGAAATCTTCCCTTTATGCCGAAGAACTGGACGCTCCTGTCCAGCGACCTGTAGACCGTAAGTTCCATGGCTGCTACTTGAAGATGAATGTGTTCAACAGCTCCAGTGCTATCAGGCACATGATGAGGATGCAGAACCATCTCACCAAAGAGTCCTTGCTCTGGGACTGCGTCTTTTGCGACTCGATGAATATCATTATCAGGTACACGGCGGCTGCGAGGCCGATGATCATGGCTATGATGTCAAATCCATTGGCGCCAAGACCTGAAATCTTGTCCTGTGCCGCCTTTAGGAACGAGTCTGTCGACCCGATTCTGGCTGCCGCGGGCAGGATGCCGGCAGTCAGCGCCGCTGCAGCTGCGCATATTCTTCTCGTAAGGTTCTTCATGATTCTTCCTCCTTTATTTTGAATTCTCTGTCGAGCTTGCCCATCACACCCTTGAACTTGCCTGACTTGCGTCCTGTCCTCTTTTTCTGCTGTGCCGGCTCGGGATCGGTCGCCGGAGTCTTCTCTCCGTCCGCGACGACCCTCTCGCTGCATCCCCTGGAATCCATGATGTCCTCAATCGACAGGGGCATTCCGTCCTGACCCACCACGGTCATTCCCGACTTCATCAGCGAAACCAGCGCGTCGCGCAGGACCCCGTCACTGCATCCGTTTCCGACGGCCGTCTCTAAGTCGGACTCTCCGTCGTCAAGCGGACGGCTGCCTGGAGACTCGATGAACGGGACGGCATCCTCCAGCTCCTCCGGCGCGGGGTTGTAATAGATCTTGACGTCGGAACCGCTGATCTCCACCATTCGGCAGACGGGGCCGCCCTTGTCGACCGCCACTGTCGTTCCGCCAGTTCTTCTGAACCGCTCCGAAAAGAGGAGTGTCACTCCTACGACTACTGCCGCTGTCAGGCATACCCCCAACAGACAGGCGACAAAAAAAGTTGCCATTGTTTTCTTGCTTTGAGATAATTGTTTCAATACACAAAGATAGGCAAAAGATAATTAAAACAATACTTTATTAAATAAAATGATGATTATTTGGATACAAATTGATGGTGTATGACGGCATCCGGCATCCGAATCACGCCGCGAAGGTGGCCCCGGTGCGGAATCCACAAAACGCTGCGGAAAGGGACACGCCGCGGCGTCGCGTCATTTCCGCAGCTGTCCTTTTGTGCCTGTCCGCCCCTTTCCGGGCCAATGTATGCTGTGTGATTCCGGAAGCCGGGACGCCGGACAGACTGGCGTGCGGCAAGTCCGGCAAAAGACTGCATAAAATGAGATACATATTTCTGAAGACATATCCCGAAGGTGGGACAAACAGGCTCAGGGCATTGCCAGGACAAAGATTTCCAGACAGTACTGAGATTCCTGAAAATCTGAATATTCAGGCGGACTCAAAGATAAGGGCAAGGTGTCCTATTGGAACTGTTTTCTGCACGCCGGCGTTGGAGCTGCGTCAGTCGCGCTCACGTTCAAACGGAGATGGCCTTGCCCCGTTCATGGCCGCCATCGGAGGAATCTTTCCTATGGATTGTCCAGAAGACCCGTTGCAGCCCTCGGAGGAGATGATTTCGGATTGGGAGGAATACAAACAGAATAATGTCTCCGTATTGGAGGGCCTTTTCGCGCGGCCTGTGGAAACTAACGCTCCAGCCAGGAGCAAAACCCTTCTTGAGAGGATACGCACGGAGAAGGCGTGGTCGAAGCCGTCTATCTCTACTGATGGCTTTTCAATAGATAGTCGCCGTTGGGAGATGGCGATGACATTCATCCACAACCATGACAACCTGCTTCTCACGGGCCCGTCCGGAACGGGAAAGACGGAGCTGGTATTGCTCGCATGCAAGCGGCTCGGCCTGGAATGCCGCAAGTACAACATGGGAACGATGTCAGACCCGATGTCGGCCTTGTTGGGCGTTCACCGCATCAAGGACGGCAAGTCGGTATTTGAGCCGGCCCAGTTTCTTGAGGACATACAAAGACCTGGGGTCGTCCTTCTCGACGAGATAAACCGCGCTCCGCTGAACGCCCTCAATTACCTTATGTCCTGCCTTGACGGCACGAGAGAGATGCGCAACGACTACGTTTCTCCGGTCCAGATGGTGAAGGTACATCCAGAATGCGTCTTTGTGGCCACTGCCAATATCGGGGCGGAGTTCGTGGGAACAAATATGCTCGACCCGGCATTGAGTTCCCGTTTCTTCCGTCTTCAGATGGAGTATCCGACAGTGGACGATGAAACGGCAGTTCTCGTTTCCAGATATGGGATTCAGAAGACGGATGCCATAAACATCTGCAAGGTGGCTAAGGACATACGAGACAGCTACGCCAAAGGCGAGCTTTCCACTGCTGTGACGGTGAGGCAGACACTCATGACGGCCAAGCTGGTAAGCTGCGGATACAGTGCCCTTGAAGCGCTTACGCAGATATTCCTCCCATACTTTGAAGGCACTCCTTCGGAGGGAGAGATGGGAATCGTCAACAAGATGTTCTGCGCGAGATAGATATCGTGGAAGATTAAGAAATAGGCCATATCCGTTAAATTTTAACGGATATTGTAGAAGTATATTTGAATTGTAGCAGAAATAATATACCTTTGCGTATATTAACCGTTAAGATTTGTAATATGCTATTGAGGGTTATCTTTGAGAATTTTTTCTCTTTCAAAGAACAGACGGAGTTTAATCTGTTTCCTAGCAGCCGTTCTCAGCAACTGCCGGGCCATATTGTACGTCAGGATCATACTAAGGTTGTCAGGTTGAGTGCAATATATGGTGCCAATGGTGCCGGGAAAAGCAATCTCATCAAGGCGATATCCATCCTGCGTGACATCGTGCATGACGGGACTGTTGAAAACATCTCTTCCAGTTTTTACAAAATTCCCTTCTTGCTAAATGAAGACACAAAGAACTCTCCTGTTTCAATAGCTGTCGAGTTCTATCATGATGGAGTCATATATTATTATACACTTTCCTTCGTCAGGGACTGCATAGTTAAAGAGGAACTGTACATTTCCAGGGAAAAAGATGACGAACTCGTCTTCTCCAGAAGCAATGAGAAGGGTATTCAGAAGATAGAATTCTATAAAGGATATCTGGAGCAGAACTCATCAAACGCAGTATTTGCCGATGCTCTTACGGATAAGATACTGGGAAAGACTGACCTGCTTCTTTCATTCATGGGCGAGAAATACCCTGAAGACATACAGGCAATATCAAAGGCCTATGACTGGCTCTTCAATAACATAACGATTGTCAAGCCTAACGGAATGAGCGGGATAACTGCACATCAGCTTGACAAGAATCCGGAAATGCTTCAACTTCTCAACAGACTCCTTCCTGAGATGAATACCGGCATATCCAAAATTGTAATCAGAACGACTATCCTTCAGGAGAATGACGACACTTTGTCCCCCAGCCTGCGCAGACGGATGCAGATAGCCAAGGAAACCCCAGGTGTGGCAATCCCCGCTGAAAACAGGTTCGATTCACGCGTCTATGCGTCAGTTGTATATGAGCACGGAGAATGTCTTCTCAAAATGATGCAGCCTATACATGTTGACATCTCCGGGAATGATTGTCAGATGCCGCTGGAAAGTGAATCTGACGGAACAATAAGGATTATTGATTACATTCCGTTCATTTACAGCATCTTCATCGAGGATAAGACATATTTCATTGACGAGATCGAGAGGAGTGTACATCCTGTAATGATTAAGGTAATCATATCCAAGATTTCTGAAAAGGAGTCCTGTCGGGGACAATTGATATTCACGACGCATGAGTCATGCCTCCTTGATCAGAAGATATTGAGGGCAGATGAGATATGGCTTACTCAGAAGGATAGCAGTCAGGCAACGCAGATATACCCTCTGAGCGATTTTAATATCCACAAGACTGCCAATATCGAACACGGATATTTAAATGGCCGCTACGGCGGAATACCTTTCCTCTCCAATTTGAAAGACCTAAACTGGTAGGTGCGATGATTCAGCGAAGAAGAATATATGAGAAGGCTTTGCCTTCCAAGGATGCGCAGAAAATTTATGTGTTCTGTGAAGGTGATGACCGAGAAAAGAATTATTTCGATTTCTTCAGTGGGTTGTCTTCCAATCTTGAAGTTATCGCTATCACACCATACAATCATAGGTCTTCTCCAAATAATCTGATGATGCGTGCTGAAGAATTGTTTGAAGGAGAGACACCGGTTTACACCCTTGATTACGATCAAAAGGATATCATCTGGTTTGTAGTTGATACTGACGAATGGGAAGAACAAGGCCTGATTAAACGTCTGCGTACATTCTGTGCAGAAAAGAATACCGGAAAGAATTACATCGCTTGGAATGTTGCGCAAAGTAATCCTTCCTTCGAGATATGGCTATATTATCATATCTACGGGACCAAGCCAAATGATGAGGATGTCTCATCTTACACCTCGTTCAAGGAATATGTTAACAGCAAGATCTCAGGAGGATTTGACAGCGGGCTAATGCCTATTTATATCGAGGACGCCATCCGAAACTCTAAGGCCAATTTCACGAGGAATGGAGACAGCCCTGCGAAGTATAGCACTGAGGCGTACCTTCTCGGTAATGATATCGTCAAATACGCCGGAAAAGACTTGCAATTAAAGAAAAGGCGACTGATCTAAGAAAAACGGTTCGGCTCCAACATTCTTCGCTCACTCTGCAAAGGTAGAGCATATCTTCTCGTTCAAAAGACCGGTTCAACAAAACCTAATATGCTGAAATGGCACACACTGCGTGCATCAATTTCAGCATATTTCTTTTTCACTCGCTAGCAATGCTCTTTTAAAGCATCGTAAGCATCTGCTGTTGGATGCGTAATCTATTATGTTATGAAATCTAAATGTATCGACCGTGTCGAGCTCCAGGGAGTAGTCGGCACCGTACGGATTAACGAAACTGGAGAAGGACGGATCGTCCGCTTCTCCCTTGCCACCAATTATGTCTACAGGGCGTCCGACGGGACGCCGGTCATCGAGACCACCTGGCACAGCTGCATCGCATTTGAGTGCGGGCACGTCAGCGGCCTTGACAGGATTGTGAAGGGAACCGTGGTCCATCTGACGGGACGCATCAGATGCCGCAGATTCGTGGACATCAACAACGCCGAGATTAATGCGACCGAAATTGTGGCGGACAGCCTTGAAGTGTTATGAGGGCGCTCGATTCAATCAGGAAGGACACCGTCCTTCTGAGGAATGAGATCATCCGCCTCACCATGGGCGGATGGACTCTCGACCTGTCCGACAAGGTCTTCGGATATGTGTTCAATCCATGCAGCGACTCGATACAGGAGATGGAAGTCAGACGGCTTGAGGTCATTGACGGCGACCTGTACGTGTTCATGACCTGCGACGGCGACATGAACGACTATTCAAGGGACGAGGCCATGGAATACATGGCAAAGGAATCATACATTCCCGGCTGGTTCGTCATTGACGAAGGGTTCTACGGGCTTCAGCTGCCTACGCTCATTTCAATAGCTGAGGCGTTGAAGCGTAATTGATGCGACAACCTGCAAATGAACTTGTTATGGATAAGATAAATATAGGTGACACCATCCTCATTGTCAGGATGGATGACGACGGAGGCAAGGATCTCCAGGCGAAAAGCTATGACGGAAGGACGGGAGTCGTTGAATCCATCGACTCCCTTGGACAGATCCACGGAACATGGGGCGGACTGGCGCTGATTCCCGGGAAGGATGAATTCCGGAAAACATGAGCCTTCGGGAAGGGCTACACGTCCCTTCCCATATCGGTAATCCTTTCCGCAAAGCTATGGCCGGTCCCTGTCCGCAAGGGCCGGCTTCGCCTTTCATGCGTCGGAACGGACACTGGCGCATCAGTTCCGACGCCACCCTTGCCTCTGTCCCGTCCATGCGGCAGCGTCAGGATTCCCCGACAAGGGAAGCCCAATAATCTTTTATCTATTATGGAACTTTTGTCAGACATCGTCTACTGGGCACTCTATGCCTTCTTCTTCGGAGGCTGCATACTGATTCTTGGTGCGCAGCTCATCAGGGACACCATTGAACTTGCGAGGGACTTTTACGACGTGAACCGAAAAGGGACTGATGAGGAGGAGCAGGTATGACAACCGAACAGAAAATCGTAGTTCTGGAGAAGGACATCCTCCAGAGGACCGGCCGGTATTTTACCAGCGTCAGGACAAACGGAAGGCTCGGACAGGAGGACGCATCTGTGTCAGGTGCGGTATACTCCGCCGCGATGCTTTCACCTAAGGACAGCGCAAACCTTCACAGGATGGCATACGGTCACGCAAGGGACATGATCGTTGCGATGAACACTCCGTTCAGGGTCAGGATCGCGCTTACTCCCAATGTCTCATGCACTGACGGCCGCGTCGTGAGCGTCGCTACCGACATGTTCGACAATCCGGACTTGTCAGCCGCGCAGAAGATAGACATCTTCACGGGGCTTGCAGTCCATGAAGGCAGTCATCTGCTTTATACGGACTTCAACATGATGTCCCGGTCCGGAAACCGTGTCGTGGCTGACCTCTTCAACATCATCGAGGACGAGCGAATAGAGATGCTCACCGGAGAAGAGCGTCCTGGACTGGCAGGTTTCCTAGGATGCGCCAAGTACTACTACTTTGACAGGCATTCTGCCAGGATGCGTGGCCGTTCCGGAAGCCTCGGGCTGAGCCGTCCTGCCAGGCTCATGAACTCCATACTGGCAATGGTACGCTATCCCGAGGCGCTTGACATGGACGACGCCCGTGAGTTCGCCGACACCCTTTACGATGTCCGCGAGGCTGTCCTTCCATTCCCGAAGTCCTGCCGGGACGTGCTGGATGCCGCCGAACGCATATACGAACTGATAAAGGCTTTCTTCGAGAAGGAGAACAAGTCTGGGCACAATCCGCAGCAGGGAGGAAAGGCCGGCGGTTCTTTGGATTCTGAATTGGAGAAGGCATTGGAGAAGGTCCTTGAATCACTTGAGAAGGATGTCATACAGGTTCCTTCTGACGGAAAGACTCCTTCACGACTGGACGACCATCGCATGTCGACGGAGATAATGAAAGACGGAAATAGACTCGGTCGTGCCCTGGAAGGAGAACTTGAAATGGGCTCGACGGACAGGGTAAACATACACCGTCCGGATGCGGACAGGTCCCGTTATGAAGAGTCATTGTCAAGAGTCAGAAGCTTCGTTCCTGCGATGGCCACCGCATTGAGAGGCAACGGCACTGACAGGAGCCTTGACTTGCGCGGGCTGAGGAGCGGGCGTCTGGATACCTGCAAGCTGGCCGAGGCGGTCCAGGGCGTCGAGAACATCTACCGTCAGGAGCGGACTGTCAGGGCTGACCGGATGGCCGTGTGCGTCCTCGTGGACGAGAGCGGCTCGATGGAGGGAGAGAAAATCGAGGCTGCAAGGGATACGGCAGTGCTCCTGAACGAGGCCATGTCCGGCATAAGGAACGTGGACCTGTATATCTACGGCCACACGACGGAAAACGGCCAGTTCGTCAAGCTTAACGCCTACAGGGAAGGCAAGGCACCGAAAGACAAGCATGTCCTCGGCAGCATTGATGCGGACTGGAGCAACATCGACTCGAAGGCCATCCGTGAGGCCGCGTCACGTGTAAGGGCTCGGACACGGGAAAAGTGCCTCTTCTTCGTGGTCTCAGACGGCGCCCCATGCGAGCCTGCCGAGAACGTCAGGAAGGCGGTGAAGGAACTCTCCAGAGACGGATTCTCCTTCGTGAGCATCGGCATCGACTTCGAGTACGACCCTTCGGCGATGTATGACCACCATGTCAGCATGACGGACATGTCGAGGCTGGCTCCAGAACTGGGGAAGATGATCAAGAAAGCAATTATGGACAACTCAAAAAGACAATGGAAATGAAAAGATTAAGCTATAGATACACAAAGGATAACGATGAAGAACTGAATAAGATTGCTAAATATCTCGCTGACAGCAAGCCTCTCCAGGCGGCAGCTGAAATCTATTCCGACATTGAAGAAATGAAAAACATAATGATAGATGGAATGTGCCACTTCGTATTCACTAAAGTTAATGGAGAACATCGTGACGCATACGGCACGAGAGCATCGGACATTATTGAACGTCATGAGAATAAAGAGAAAGCCCCGTCAAAACGCAAGCCTGCGTTCAACGGGACCTTCTCGTATTTCGACCTTGAGCGCCGTGACTGGCGCTGCTTCAGGGTTGATACCCTTGTGGAACTGGACAGGGACTATGTGGTGTAGACTGGAATAGTCCTGTTCGATATTATTCATTTCGTGCTTCTTTGATCTCCGCACAGATTTCTTCCAATGAAAGTTCATGAATCATGACAGTTGATGCCTGTTTTCTCATTTCATGTAATGCCACCCACGCATCCTAGTTCATCTATTCCTTGTAGCATGATTTGATTTTAAACGGGATACGCCTTTCCCGAATTACTGTTTTCATGAAAACCGAAATAGCGGCGGTGCTGGTCAGACCGAAGTCGTCGCATATCTTGTCAAAATCCTTTTTGAGATTGTCATCTGCTCTTATTGATAATGTTTCTTGTGTCATATTGGGAACCATTATCTCAATCTATAGGTAATGAGTAATTACAGAAATAGTATCAGAATTATAATCAATTATGTTAAATCCAGGTGAATATACCTCCTCAAATGCTTTTCTCGCTGGCGAGAAAGAAGTGCTTACAGCGGGAGCTGTACAGAATAGACATTGACCTATCTGTTCCTCTGCCGGACTATGATTATGCCCACAAAGGACCAACTTGATGTTTGGAAACTTCTTAACGATAGCTTTCAGTTGATTACGATTGCTGAGCATCCTCTTATCAAGCCAGCTACCGGTTTCTATTGCCGCATGATGCAAGGCTAGTGTTATTATTCCTTGATAATTCTTTGCAGACTGAATCCTATTGAGTTCTTCTGAAGGTAACAGGCCGCTTGACTTATTCCCTCCGTCTTTCCATACTGAGTCGAGCATAATGAATAAATATTCATCAATTTTGAAGGTGTCTTTAACTAACATCTTCTTTAAGTATGGCGACAGATTGTGCATTCTTTCAACATTATCATGATTACCTGCCAATATGTAAATTGGAAAGTTTATCGATGATAGTATTTTGTCAGCTTTCATCAATGAGTCATCTTCTCCGTCATTGGAGATATCACCAGTTATGATTCCTGCATCAAAGTCCTGAATTTTCTCAAGCATCGAAACGGCACGTTCAAGATTGTCAATTGGATTAACACCGTAAATAGCATCGGCTTGTGAATCAATATGTAAATCAGACAGGTGTGCTATCTCATGTTCACCAAAGTTTTGATATTGCAGAAAGATATCCATCTCTAGCGAGAAGTTCAGTTGGAATTCCCTCTTCTACAACGTGCCCACCTGCGATGGCGATAACCCTGTCCGCAGACATGATGCTTCCCGACTGGTGTGATATGGTCAGAGTTGTCTTGCCGTGCATAAGATTACGAATGGCATTTTCTACCCTTAGTCTATTTCCCGCATCCAGAGCGGCAGTTGATTCATCAAGAATGAGAATTTGGGGCTTTGTCAGTATTGCTCTGGCGATACTTATGCATTGCTTTTGGCCTCCTGATAACTTAAGACCTCTATCACCAACTATGGTATCGTATTTATCTGGAAGAGCCTCTATGAAATCATGTATACCTACAGCTTTAGCCGCCTTAACAACATCCTCCTTAGTCGCTTCCGAAAGCAATGTGATATTATTGAATATTGTATCATTAAATAGAGTTGTGTCCTGACCTATGTAACATACATTATATCGTAGAGATTCAATGCTCGCACATGATATATCTATGTCTCCGATGAGGATTTTTCCACTATCGGGTGAAATCATCCTTGTTATCAGCATTGCGATTGTGCTTTTACCCACTCCAGTATTACCAACGATTGCGACATTCTCTCCCTTTCTTATACAAAAGCTTACCTCATTTAGAATAGGAATATTGTCATAAGATTTTTTGACACCTTCAAATCTTATTGCGAAAACAGAATCTTCTAGATTAATCTTACATCCTGATGTGCTTTCACATTCTATATTGCTAATCTTTTTGATACGATTTGCGGAAGCTATTGCCTTGCGAATGCCGAATGTGCATTTCAACATGTCGCGCATAGGGCTAATTAAGGACTGGAAAATAATAAGAAATCCTATCAACTCACTTGCCTGCAGTGAACTTTTTCCCTCAAAGATAATCTCACCACCGATGCATAAAATAAGTACCAAAGCGCAAGTAAGAAAGAAATCCATGCTCGGCCATGCTATAGAGTAGTACCTGTTTTGCTTATTGAAAGTTCGTCTGGTTTCATCATTTATAGAGGCAAACGCAATTTCAAACTTTCTTTCCGCATTGAAGGCTTTGATAGTAGGCAATGCCCCTACAGCTTGTTCAAAGGTTGACAATATTTTTCCTCGCAGTGATTGCGCCTTCAAGGAAATCGTAGTCATTCTCTTTCCAAGCAGGAATATGATTATTGAAGAGACGACAGTTAGAATTAGAGCATACACAGTAAGAGTATTTGATATCCCCATCATGGCTATCACTAGAACTATTATTTTAACGGGGTCCTTGATAAGCATATCCAGGGTTGATCCTATGCCATACTCTATCTCCTCTACGTCATTTGTCATTCTCGATACGAAATCTCCCTTATTCTCATTGGTAAAGGATGATGTCTTCATATGAAGTATCTGCGAATATGCACTGCGGCGCAGGTCTTTCGAAATTCCTGTCCTAATAGGGATTCTGACCCAGTATGCGAAATACGAGATTACGTTTGAGAGCAAAGACATCATGATTATAAATGCACCAATTAGAAGAAGCGCACGTGCGGGACCATGTATGCTAATCTGTTGTTGAAGGGCATATAGACTGTTATTCACCAGCAAATTCACAGCTTCACCATAAGAATTTACAGATGAGAAATCAATGTATTCAAAAGTCTCTTTAGAAAGACCGAAAAGGATTTTGAGAAGAGGTATTACTGCCATGAAACTGAACGCGCTGCATATGGAACTGACAACGTTCAGGAAAATGTAGGCAAGTATTCTCCACTTGAATTTTGGAATGAATCTTCCGAGGAGTCTTAGGAAATGCATATTGGATTAGAAAGCGACCTTTAATCTTACACTCCAGGTCCGGCCGAGAGAGTAAAACATATAAACATCATCAGAATTGACGGCTTGTTTAGACGAACTTACAGTGGATGGATTCCAAGCTTTTTCAATAAATAGACTGTTAAACATATTGTTCATCTGTCCTGATATTGTTGCCTTGAAATTGCCAATATAAAACTGATACGATGCCCTGAGATCCATATATCCACTTGAAGGAATCCTCCACGGATTATTCACATATAATTCCTTTCCCAACTTCAGACTGCTTCCGGAGAGGGAATAATAGGCATAATTCCTATCGAAAAATGTATATCCTCCACCAATCCTTAATCCTGTAAAAGGCTTGAACGTAACATCAATTGCGGCCGTTGTCTGAGCAGATCCTCCGACTTTGACGCCCTTCATATTGATGACAGCCCATGCATGATTGTCCGAACCTGGGGTGGTGATGTCACCACTCGACGTGATTGCTTGTCCAGCCACATTGTAGGCATATCCTTTCACCTTGTCGCTGTCCCATTTCCAATCTCCTACCGAGAGCATTGCCCCTAACTCAATCCAATTGGCAGGAGTTGACTTCAATTCAAATTCAAGACCCATATGGCGTGAATTGACGCCTGTCATGTTGATATAATACTGTTCGGTAATCTTGCCTTTTTTTGTCATACTCTTGTCCATCCATTCAGTGAAATATGCGCATGCGTTGAAAGCGACATAGTCACTATGATAACCGTAACCAATTTCCATTGTAGCTGATTTCTCATTCTTTGCCAACTTATTAGTCACGTTTGATGACGTTGGAGACATGAAGGCTCCGGACTTAAATTGAGGGGCTCTGGAGATGAAACCGACATTCATGAATAAATTGCTGTGCCGGTCTATGTTCCAGTTGATACCGCCTTTTGCAGTACCTCCTAAGAACCCGATGTTTTGAGAACGGGCATGTTCAGCATCATAGTAGAGTCTGTCGTATTTCCAGTACGTTGTATGGGAAAGAGAGCCTGCAAGGAATGCATTTATTGAATTGCCGCTATATTCAATCTGTCCAAATGCTCCACCATGCATTATGTGGGTGTCATAGTCTCTATAGGCCACATCTCCAATACCGAGATGAGCGTTCTTCCATTCGCTTGTCGCTAGAGAATTGTTGGAACTATTAACCTCACTTCTGCATGGATCGATGTAATATTGCCCGCCGAATAGGTCAATAATCTGGTTAACATGTCCGTTCTTATATTTTCGTACATCAATACCAGCCTGAAAATCAAGATGGCCAAGGAAAGATGTGGTGTATGTAGATGATAGTCCACACCAACTTTGAGTGCCAACTTGTTGTGTCATTATCAACTTCGAGCCAACAGCAGAACTTCTGTTAATATCTTCAATCTTCGAGTAATCATAAGTTCCGTCATCTTTGCGGAATTTCATATTCAGAACACCAAAGTCTGTACTATACCAGTCATATTCTGAATATTCATTATCATCTGCTTTGCCTGAATAACCGCCTCCATATCCATAGGCTCCATAGACGTTCGTACTTAATGCCGACTTTTCGTCAATTTTCCAAGTGTAATTAAGTGAAATAAACGGCTTATGAAATTCGCTATACTCGTTCGATTTTCGTATCCCACTTCCATTGAACCCATAGTCCGGGTTATATCTGGACCAACCTTTAGGAACAGTATAGAGAGTCCTGACCTTTTCCCATTCTGATTTGGTAAGTGCATTCTGTCTTGAGTGTTGCTTATGTGGTGCACCAAACGCCAAAAGGCTAATTTGATGATTATCACCAATCCTCTTTGACAGATTCATGAAATAGTTGTATACATTAAAATCAGCGCCTTGAACATAGCCATCGCCTGATGTATGACTCCCCAATATGCTTAACGCCCAACCGTTATTTGAAAGGCCAGTATTGACAGAAAAGGTTACTTTATTGTAACCGTCATTACCAAGAGCGTATGATACTGCACCTCCACGCTCAGCCTCGATTCCTTTGGTAATAACATTAATAGTCCCTCCCACGGCAAATGTTCCAATTTTATTCGCGCCGATGCCTCTTTGGGTTTGCATTACTGCCGTGACATCGCTCAAACTTGCCCAGTCTGACCAGTACATTGTTCCAGTTTCCAAGTCGTTAACTTGGATACCATTGACGACTACAGCTACATTTGAGTTATCGAAACCTCTCATGAAAATTTCAGAATCGCCCCATCCTCCGCCTTGCCTGTTGACATGAATTCCAGGGGTGTATTTTAGGATTTCTGCAAATTCCTGATTTCCGAGTTTTTCCTCAATTTCAATAGCGCGTACGTTGCTTGCAACCACCGGTGTCTTTCTTGATACCGCATACTGTCCCGAAATGATCACATCAGATAATTTATACTCTTCTGGGACAAGAGAAACCCTTCCAACTGTTGGGTAATTCCTCAAAGTGATTATTTTATCCTCATATCCTAAACATGAAAATTTCAGTTCCTTGTCTCCAATATCAAGCCCAATGCTGAAACTTCCATCATAATTCGTAATAACTCCTGTCTCTCCAACGATAACGGCTACGCCAACTATTGGAGCGCCAGTCTCTGAGTCGATGACAGTTCCTTTGATTGTTCTGTTTTGTGCTCCAAGTGAAATAGTAGCTATGGATGCAAGAAATGCTAATAATGTTTTATGTGTCATAGACTATGTTCGCCAAGTATATGTTCAATAATTCATCGTGTTATCTACGTGCTTTTTAGCAACTCGCAGAAAGACTAATATATCGTCAATCAAAGATACATATTATTTTGGTCCATACACACTCCTGCTGAACTTTTTGAGAGATCTGATTGTTTGTCATGAGTAATTGTCGATAGAAAAGAACAACGATTCATTATTGAATCTATCCCTTGTCAGTCCACCTGTTCTGCAAAGTTTGGACGCGTCCGTCCGGCGGCAAGGGACAGTTCCTTCGTTCCGGGAAACAGACACCCTGCAGGCATCGGTTTCCCTGAGCCGCCCTTGCCTTTCTCTTCCGTCCGTGTCCTTCCAAAGCATCACAGGCAGCCCGTCAAAACGCAAGCCTGCGTTTAATGGGACCTTCTCGTATTTCGACCTTGAGCGTCGGGACTGGCGCTGCTTCAGGGTTGATACACTTGTGGAACTGGACAGGGACTATGTGGTGTAAACTAAAAAATATACTCCTTGATTTTTTCCAATAACAATGTTGTTGATAACAAAAACGAGCAATTTTGTCGGATAAGCGGCCTTTTTCAGGGTAATTTTGTCGATTAAGACTAAAAGCGAAGTATATAGTCTTCACCTTCCTTAAATGCGTTGCATTTTTCAAGATAAGTCTTTGTTGCGATGAAATTATCACCTATAAGATTAGCGCTGAACTCGCGTGCTCTGGACATGGCTCTGATAAACACGGACGGGTCACTGCGTCTTGTCAGCCGTCTTAAAGAGTTAAGATAGTCTTCGCGGAATACGGTAGGTATGATAATCTTAGACTGATCAGCACTGACCATCTCAGCATTCATCATGATACGCGATATGCGTCCGTTACCATCATTGAAAGGATGAACCTCACTTACCATAAAGAGCATGAAAAGAGCTCTTGAGAAAGGAGATTCAAGAGTCCGGTAATATTCATATCCTTTCGTTAGGGTGCCACGCACAAGCCCATAGTCCACGAAATGCGTATCTCCAGCATGATTGTTCTTCATCTTGAACATTCCTGGATCACGATCAGGCCTAGCGGCCATCATGATTCGATGTCTTTCCTGCAGTATCTCTATTAATTCCTCTGCAGAGCGTGGAGTACGTCGCATTTCACGTCGGCTAGATACAATCTGAAATGTGCCCAACACGTCATGAGAATCTGCATTTCTTGCCGGCATTGGCTGACCTGTATCAATTATTGCTCTGGCTTCCTCGATTTCGAATTCAGTGCCCTCAATATAGTTGGAGAAATAACTTTCGAAGAAAGCGAAGTTCCTGAATTCAGAATTTGTCTGATTCGGTTCATCAATAACTGGGAATATCTCATTGTGTAAAGCTTCAAACAGGACTTCGAACAACTTCACCCTGTCACCATCGTAAGGAAGCCCAGCCGTACGGGCTATTGCGTTGTCTGACGTGAGAATAGCAGATGGCTTAGTGGACAGCAAGGCGCCGATTATTCCATTCAAGGTTTCGAACTCTTCCGTCATTCCCAGCAGTATCGATGTAGATCGCGCCTTGTCTCTGAACTCATTGATTCCGGCTTCGCCATTTACTTGAAGCATCTTTTCAAGGCTGTTTTCAATGATCTCACGAGGTAGGCACTTTGAATCACTGCCATTTCTGGCACGACCTTTTTGGAGATTCTCAAGAATGCGTCTTTCATTGCTTGCCACAAACAGATTTCCAATGAAAGGTCGGTCATATTCGGTTCCGGCAGGTCCTTCAATCAGATGAACCTTAATCCCAGGCAAAGAAACAATCTTAGAGTATTTATATGTCAAATAGATATCTCCATTTTCTGTGGGTTTGAACTCGAATGCTGATCTATGGCTTATCACCGCATTTGGATACAATTGACCAAGTATATAGAATAGATTCCTTTTCACTAATATTTTAGGATCTTCATCCATATTTGTAGTATAAACCTTAGGCGCTATTTTTCTAAGTTTGCCATTCTTTATCAAATTGGTCTTCTTTGCTGTCTCCGTTTTATCGGAAGTCGCCATGATTATCTCGTGAATATTGATCATGTTCCGTAAATTTTTCCAATAACAATGTTGTTGATAACAAAAATAAGCAATTTTGTCGATTAAGAGGCCTTTTTTAGGGTAATTTTGTCGATTAAGAGGATTTTTTTGTCCTTGTTCCCTTGTCAGTCCACCTGTTCTGCAAAGTTTGGACGCGTCCGTCCGGCGTCAAGGGACAGTTCCTTCGTTCCGGGAAACAGACACCCCGCGGGCATCGGTTTCCCTGAGCCGCCCTTGCCTTTCTCTTCCGTCCGTGTCCTTCCAAAGCATCACAGGCAGCCCGTCAAGGGAAAGGAAAAACAATGCCTGAGGCAGAGAAAGTACAACTTAAAATCAACTGCAATATGGAACTGAAAAATGCGGACAACCTGCATATCTTCAAGCAGGTGCAGAGCGTCCCGGGAGACGCGCAGAAGCCGTTCGAGTCGCCTTGGGGAAAGCGCCTTACCGAGATTGACCCCATGTGGAGAATAGAGCAGCTCACAAGGCTCTTCGGGCCGGCTGGAGAAGGCTGGTACACGGAAGTCACACGTCAGGAGAAAGTCTCTCTCCAGAACGGGGAGATCTGCGTGTTCACTGACCTCAATCTCTATCTCAAGGACACGAAGACCGGCAAATGGAGCAAGCCGATACGTGGAACCGGTGGCAACCGTCTGGTACTAATGACGGCCGAAGGGCTCTTCGTTGATGACGAGGCTTACAAAAAGGCTTATACGGATGCTTTGGGAGTGGCCTGCAAGTCGCTAGGCTTTGGAGCGGATATCTATCGCGGGCGCAACGATACCAAGTACTCTGGTCAGACTGCAACAGCGACAAAACCATCCGAGAAGGAGGTGACAGTATCTGCCTGTGCTCCTACATTGCCGGAGCAGCCGAAAGGATTGCCTGAATTAAGTCCTCAGCATCCAAGGTGGAACGCCTTCATAAGCTGGGCTGCCAAGAAACCGAAGGACAAGCCTTCGTTGACACTCAAGAGCGCCATCCGCAAGCAGTGGAACATAACTGATGAGAATTTCAACGAGCTGATGAGGCTCTCCGGAAGACAGACGTCAAACAACTAAACGATACAGATTATGCCAAACTGGGCCTGCACAAACTACATCGCCACCGGCGACATGGACGAACTCCAGGAGTTCGCCCGCACACTCAACACGATGCCCGACCTCCTGAAGGGAAGCCCCTTCGGCTTCGGACGCTACTGGATGGGAAACCTCCTGGCAGCCTTCGGAATGACGAGGGAGGAGATTGACGAAAGCCCGATCTACTGCCGAGGAACATTCGACCCGAACTTCCACGCCGTAGCCTGCTTCTGCGGGCCGGACGTTGACGAGAAGGATGAGTTCTCCGTCGACGCTGACGGTAGGCTGAGGTTCTCCACCGTCTCTGCGTGGGGCAAGTCGGACGACATTGAGGAGTTCATCAGGGACAAGTTCCCGTCGATAGAGTTCGCCTGGTCATCCACCGACGAGTTCGGCAACTTCCACGACACATGCAATCCGGAAGGGTTCACCGACCTGCCGGCATTCGTCCTTGACGGTTGCCTTTACTCAGAAGACGAGGTCCCGCAGATGCGGGAACACGCCGGAGAATACATTGACCTTCCGCCCGGTGCCGACGCGGCGTTCTTCCGCTCGCAGGAGTTCCGCGACATGGTTGACATGTACAACGACAGCCTTGATGATGACGGCAACCGCATCGGCTTCGCCGTATTCAGGGACTGTTAGATTATCAACTGGGCCGCTCCCGCGGCGGCCCGCAAATCAAATCACATATGGGTTACAGGGCACATGTATGCACGACATACCGGGTGCAGTACGGTACAGGATGTTTTTCGGCCGGCGCGTGCGACGCGGTCAACCGTCTGCTTGAGAATTATGAATATCCGGACGGAGACGGCGGCAGGAAGAGCCTCGTGGAATACTGCGACGCCGAGGAGACCGTGATGGAGCTGAGCCGCGAAGGGCTTGGGTCGCTGGTGGCCTCGCTGGAGAACGGAGAGGCACCGGAAGAGACGGACGCCGTCCTCGACGCCGGATATACAAGGGAGGACCTCATTTCCGTATTCAGGGAATGGCTGGATTCCTCGGACAAGTCAAACGGCTTCATAAGGATAGAGTGGTTCTAAAACAACAGATACTATGGGATATTATACACAATTCGTATTCACCCTTGAGGAGGGGCCGGAAGAACAGTACCGGAGCATGACAAGGGAGATCGACGGTATTCTGGCATGCGACGACCTGTCGCTGTACGAGTCCGTCTACGCAAAATGGTATGACTACGAGGAGGACATGGAGCGGCTGTCGAGGGCGTATCCGGAAATCACGGTCCGCGTCAACGGGGACGGAGAGGATTCGGACGACCTGTGGCAGGACTTCTGGCACAACGGAAAGCGGTTCAGCGAGCGTGTCAGGTTCGCGGATTACAAGGAGATCAAGGACAAGTTAAACTGAAAACAGACAAAGATATGAGTTACAGAGTCATAAGACCGGCCACCCACGAGGAGTGGCTTGAAGAGAGAAAGAGGGGCATCGGGTCGTCCGACGCCGGAACAATAATGGGCGCAAGCCCGTTCCAGACGCCGTACGGGCTGTACCTGCTGAAGACGGGACGGGCCGAACCCGTCAAGGAGAGCGACGCCATGTTCAACGGCCATATACTTGAGCCTGCCGTGGCAGAATGGTTCTCCGGAAAGACCGGCTCGATCGTCGACATCACGTCCGAGGGAGACTGGATGGCGGTGGATACTGAAAGGGACTATCTCCGCGTGAGCCCCGACCGCCTCTACTGGCTGAACGGGACTCCGGCATCGGAGCAGACAGTGTCAAACGCGAGGGTGCTTGAGATAAAGTCCACGTCAAAGATTGTCGACAAGGATGACCTGCCCGACTACTGGTACTGTCAGATACAGTATCAGATGGGCATCCTGGGAGCCGACGCCGGCACGCTCTGCTGGATCACGGGTGCTCCGACGCTGCATTTCGACTATGCGGAAGTCCCGTTCAACCGGCCGTTCTTCGACGTGCTTATAGAAAGGATTGACCGCTTCTGGAACGAGAATATAGGGAAGGACATCCCGCCGGCAGACACCAATGCCACGGATACGCTGAGGCGCTATCCCAAGTCGAGCAAAGGGCTTGCTGCGGATGCCGACGCGGCTACATATGGGTTATGGAAGTCACTAAAGGAATGCCGGGCTGAACTCAAGGATCTCGAGGAACGGGAGGCCAATCTTACAGATGCGCTGAAGATGGCGACTGGAGAGGCGGAGACCCTCTCCTATACGGACACCGACACCGGAGAGGTAAGGATGCTGGCCACATGGAAGAGCAGCCTCAAGGAGGTGTTCGACGAGAAGGCCTTCCAGAAGGAGTTCCCCGAGAAGTGGATGAAGTACGGCAAGCCTGAGACGACGGTCACCCTAGACAGGAAGTCACTTGAGAAGGATGAGCCTGAGATATACGCCAGATTCTCTTCAAAAGTGAGCGGAAGTAGAAAATTCCTAATTAAATAGTATCTTAATAATAATCTTAAAGTATTTATTCTTATATTTGCCGTGACCTGGCGGACTAACCGCTCCGGCAGGTCGGGCAAGATACAATACCAACATAAAATCACAAGAACATGGCAAACAACCAGTCACTGGTCGGCAATATCGACCTCTCGGCGCTCAACGGGGCGCGTCTTGAGACGACGGCGGGCGGGAACCAGACCGTCGTCATTCCCGTGTCGGGGAATCCTTCAATATTCGTAGGCTCGAAGGAGAAGGGCGGACACATCTACATGGACATCGAGGTGCGCGAGGTTCCCGACAACAGATACGGCAACACGCACTTCGTCAAGCTTTCGGTCGGCAGGAAGAAGCGTGAGGAGATGGGGCTGACGCAGGACAGCGTCAAGCAGTATACCCCGATAATCGGCAACCTGAAGCCTCTCGCGAAGAGGAGTCGCGAAGAGGACATGCCGGAGGGATAGCAGAAGGATGCTTATTTATATCAGTTTTTAAGTTCTAACGGCAAGCCTGTACGTACGGGCGGCGTCGTCACGATGTGAATCGCGGCGGCGCCTTTCTCTTTTGGATAATGAACTACCGTAAATACGCGTCAGGATACCTCTTGTCCGGAAAAATACGTATTTGTTTCGAATAATTACGAACAACGCCTGCAGTGAACTATCTTTGCAGCCTTTTCGCTTTTCAGCGGATATCGTGTCAGAATAGAGTCGTGATGAAGATATACGGACAAGGAATCATCCATAGGAGACAAGATTACTATCGTGGACAGAATCCGTGACGTCGTGATTCTGTCCGCAGTTTTCATACATCAAGGCCTTTGGAGGAAACATGTCATTACCTGTCCGTACAGATAAACCTCCGGGCCTTCTTCAGACGCGCGTGCCCATATCCGGACACGGATCCCGCGCCAATCCGAAAACACCGCTAGAGAACCAGCTTTCACTTTTCATTCGGCTCCGTCCATTCCGGAGTCCCGATGGCCGCAGCCCACGGCAGTCTGCTGGGGCGGGACTGCCGTATCAATCCCAAGTGCGTCCCATTACGGGAGCACCGGACAATATTCAAGAGATGACTGTACAGATTGCGGCAGGTTCATGGAGAACGTTTCTCCGGCGGCGACTGCGCCAGTGAAGGGAAGGACGCGGTGTCCATCCCGATAACCAATCAATCTGATAATACATATGAGAAAAAATGTATTACTTGAAGCGGCTGCCGTACAGGGAGCCGCCTGCCATCAATCCGTCTGCCGCGCCAGAAGGCTGCTGTCGGCGGACACACAACCAAATGTCATCAATGAACTGGACGAGACCATCCGCTGCCTGGAGACCTCCGTCGCCGAGGTCGAGGACGTGCTGCGTGCAGCAGCCTCCATCGAGGACTGCCGGCTTAGTTGCACGGCCTATCTGGAGAGCCTGCGGCAGGCAATGAGAGACATGGAAGAACTTGACCGGATTGAGCTTGGTACGCTCAGGGATGCCGAGTCCTACGCAGAGACCGCGCAGGAGCACCTCGGATTCCTGGTATCGGGTTACCGATGCCGGTCAACTGAAGACTGATGGTCGTACCTTCAACCCCAAAGACGGCGGCCGCAGATGCGGTCGCCTTAATTGTATCGTCCTGCTTAATCTATTGCTTATCTAAAATTAACATAAAGTATCGTTATAATTTTGTAGAGTAGATGAATAATACTATATTTGTATTGTTTTTATAATCTTATGGACGCTGGCGGACAAAAGCGGACACTTTTTCAGCTTTCCGTCGTCCACAAGGACACATTGACGCTTGTTATGGACAGAAAAGAAGAAAAGGACAAGGACGCCATCGGTAGGGCTCTGGCGGCAGGATACAGGGCCAGCAGGATCGTCGGCACCGCACACAGGAGGGCTTCGGAAGAGACGGCGCCTGCCGTGCTCAATGAGCTTTCCAGGGCCAGGACGAGTCTGGAGGAGGCCCTTTTCTGTCTTGAGGAAGTCAAGGGAGTCGAAGGCTCCATCGACGGAAGCATCTCCTCGTGCCGGGAGTTCGTCAGGGAATATGCCAGGGCCATTGATGCCGGGATGTTCGACAACTGTACGGCAGGCACGCTCAGATGCGGAATGGACGACGCAGCGGACGCAGCGGAATGCCTGAAGGGCCTTGTTGACGGTTATAGAAGTCTTGGTCAGAAAAACAATAAATAACACTATAGGAGGGATTTGTGATGAGAAATTTACTTTCCGGACTGTTCAAGTTCGTTTTCGGCACGGTGAAGTTCACCCTGGCCGTATTCCTGATTCTTGCGGGATTCATCATCGGGCAGATGCCGGACTGAGGAAGACGGTGAAGACAATATCAACATTTAAAACAACCATTCAATGAGATCGAAATTTGGAATCGTGGCGATTGCCACCGCCGCAATAGTCGCGGCAATCGCAGGCACATCCTGCAACAAGGAGGAGCAGAACACCGGGTTCAAGGAGAATACAGCCGTATCCTGGACGCCGTCCGATGAAAGCTACACCATCCGTGTCGGCGAGACTGCAAAGGTCGAAGGCACTCTTCTCTACGACGACGGCCAGACAGTTACGCTTGAAGCGTTCTGCACTTCCGACAACCCGGAGGTCGTCAGGGCGGACGGAGGACTCGGCGTCCTCGGCATCGCCCCTGGAACAGCCACCGTCAACGCACAGGTGAGGCTTTACAGGAACGGCAACCTTTCCGCACCGCCGACCGTGTTCGAGAAGCCTGTCACGTTCACAGTCAAGGCGGAGGACAAGCAGCTGATGTCGCTGGAGGTGTCACCTTCGGAGGTGACGCTTGAAAGGGGCGAGTCTGTGCGTCTCAAGGTCTTTGCCGTCTATCCGGACGGAAGCCGGAAGGAGATAGCGCCTTCGCTTTGCAGATGGTCCGTAGAGGACGACGGGGTCCAGCACGTCATTTACGGAAGCGACGGTGTGGTTACGGCTTGCCAGTACAGCGGATGGACGATTATCACTGCATCATACACTGAGTCAGGTGAGACCGTTTCGGCCAGCTCGTGTATTACGACCGTCGACTGATCCGGCATTGAATTAAAGAGAACGGGCGACTTGAGCCATATTCAAGTCGCCCGTTCTCTATTTCCTGACTTTTGACAACTAAAAATCGGCTATCTTCTTAATGCTTGATTATCAATAATATATTAAAGCAATGATTTTTTTCATGGTGGATTGTATCACATTTGAGCACCTTTGCAGTTAAGTTTGTACGCAAAAGACGCAATAAATCAGGTACGACCAGCGCGTACGTTGTCGACAAAAGTTCAGGCCGGTTCAATGAACCGACCCTGATTGGTGTAGCATCCACTTCAGAAGAAATTGCGGCGCTTGAGATAAAAGCTCAGCATTGGGTGGATCATTACGGCGGTCAGCAGACGTTAGACTTATAGTTAACCTCTGTGGTACATGTTTTGTATTTTATTGTATGCGGTTTTACAAATTCGGCTGATGATATGATGAAATAGATTTTAATACAAATCGCTGATATACAATCGAATACAATTCGATAAATAACTATTTATATATATTTAACACTTTTTAACAGAAGATTTTTGCTTTCCCATAACTGACCTCATACCTTTGCGGCAACAAACCCAAAGCGTATGAACATAAAAGATGTAAACAGAATCTTGGGAATTCATCCTGCTCTGGTAGACAGGGAATTACCAAGTGATGGAAGAACTTTCCATCTTATGAGCGATCCTGATTTGCCGTTTGAAGATTTGCCAATGGATGAAGCCGAATTGCGGTTTTCCGATGGGATGAGACTCCTGAAGAAAGGAGACATTCAGAATGGACGCCGTCTGTTGGAAGAGGCCTACAAAATGGGGAACCTTGAGGCTGGTAATAGTTTGGCATTAGGGCTTAAACATGGATGGTTTGGAGATCGCGATTATGAGACCGCCGCTAAGATTTTTAGAAAGTTGGCTCACAAAGGCGAGAGCAATGCAATGAACAACTATGCATTCGCCTACAAGGACGGGTTAGGAGTGAAGAAAAGCATTTATTGGTCCGAATTCTGGTTATTGAAGGCAATCGAGAAAGGAAACCTGTGCGCTGCAGCAACCTATGGTCAGTTGATTATAGAGAATGTTTATCCGAAACAGAGTAAGAGTCTGGGGCTATGGTTGTTGTTCTGGGCGGCAGATAATGGAGTGGCCAGTGCGATGAATGATATAGGCCTTTGCTACGAGGAAGGTGTCGGGATGCACGTCGATTACAAGAAGGCATTTGAATGGTTCAAAAAGGCAGTAGACTATGGCGGAGGCGCATGTGCCGAATTCAACCTATCCAGATGCTACCGATATGGCCTCGGTGAGGAGATAGACTACGAGCAGGCCGATGCTTGGCAGAACCTGGCCATTGAACATGGATTTGATATTGATGCGTATAACAAGGCGCATTGTTTAGATATGGACTTTTTAGACGAAGGATATGATTTCTGATAAACAAACCAACAAGGTGTTCTTGTCCAAAGGACTGATGCACTATGGAAAAGTCCTTGAAAGGATTCTTGCGAAATTAAGCGGCTGGAATATTGAAACTCAGTTCCTTCCTCTGGCTGTTTCCAAGAAGCACATCTGGGCGAGGGACTATATGCCCATTCAGTTGGAGAAGGACAAGTTCCTGCTCTACCGATACACTCCGGATTACCTGAAGGGATTCGAGGACTTCATTCCAGACTATCCCTCCATCTGCAAGAACCTGCAGCTGAATTGCGTTACCACGGATATTGTTCTGGACGGCGGCAATGTGGTCAAATGCGGCGACAAGGTCATAATGACCGATAAAATCATTAAGGAGAACCCTATGAAGTTCAACAGGAATATGATTGTTGAACTGGAGAATCATTTCCAGGCACAGATTGTCTTGATTCCCTGGGACCGTTATGAAAAGTACGGCCACGCCGATGGAATGGTCCGGTGGATTGATGGAAACAGAGTTCTGCTGAACAATTATGCCGATTTTGACCCCGGCCTCAGGAAAGAACTGAAGAAGATGCTGTCGGAGCATTTCACTGTAGAAGAATTGGCTTATGGCAGCAACAAACACGCTAAGTTGTCCTGGGCATACATCAACTTCCTCCAGACCAAGAAATGCATCTTCGTGCCGGGTTTGGGTATTGAAGAAGATGGAATGGCGAGAGAGCAAATCCAGAAGTTCTATCCCGACTACAAGGTGTTTACCATTGACGATTGCTTGAGTCTTGTCCAGGACGGAGGCGCTCTCAATTGTGTCACCTGGAACATCCTATCCGATGTCAATGAATATCTCCAAATCGTTGCTTAAAAAAGTAGGAATAACCATGGAAAGTTTTTCTAAATTTAAGGCACATCTATATGCATTCCAGAATAATCGCCAAGAGGCAAAGTTCCCTTCTCCTTCAAGTAGGAAAGATTACGCTGAAGTGATTGGGTTGAGCTTCATGGAATGTGCCCAGGGAATCCTGGCAGGGTATTTCAAAGTGTTCAGTAAAGAAGACGGCAAAACTATAGTTCGTGAGATTCATCCCACAGCCATTGAGTTATACTACCACGAGGAAGGCCCCGGCCGATTCAAAGACCCTATCATGTATCACACGAATGACAGAAAGAGAGCCGATCATCCGGACTTTTTCGAAAAGCGTGGCATAGAAAGCATCCCGTATTTCCCCATAGGCAGTGTTAACCCGCATACCTCCGGCATCGATATTACCTTTGAGAATCCTGAGCTCAAGTACCGTGCATCCTTTCTAATCAGGGAATACAAGATTAAATACGAGAGCGGGAAAGAGCTGTCTGTCAAGAATTCCACTGAAATATATGACGATATGCTCATCAAGGGCATTCCGCTGGAATCGTCTGACTGGGTGGAATGGCATGATGGCGGAATAATAGCGGAAGAACGCATTGAGCGCTGCTGGAGAAGGAATGTGTCTGACTATGTTGAAGTGTCCCCAGGTAACTGGAGAAAGGACACCAACATTGAAGGGAAAGAATACTTTACCTTAAGTGGTGTCAAGTATGTCAAATGCCCTTTCAAATGGCAGTTCAAGGTTAAAAAGTAAATCTCTTCGGCCGATTATAAGAAGCGGAGCCTCCATCGAGACTCCGCTTTCTGCAAACCTTGGATTACTCATAGTGTCAACCACGTCGACAGCTCGTCGAGGGTTGCAAGTTCAGCGTTGATGTGAAACAGCTTGTACTTACTGTGTCGGATTTTGTCGTCAGTAAGCTGCTCCCACATAGCCACTCCTCGCTTGAACCAACCGGAAATAGTCTCAAAGCCACTCCAACCACAATCACACTATCCTTCCAGACCCAAGCAGCCGCTAAGGGGTGAGTCCACGTATCGGAAAGGGAGCACCATCTTGCCACACTTGGACAACCCCGGATTGTTGAAGGTGTTCTGTACGAAGGACCCCCAGCCACAGGGTCTGGAGCAAACTCGGATACAATCCCGTTGTTGGAGTAGGTCATCTCCAAAAACAACTAGATGAAATAGAACCGGTTTATGTCCTTCCAGTCCTCGAAACGTGCGTAGATTTCATTGGCGTGCTGGTAGAATGGTCTGGTGAGGAGGCGTTGCTACTCGGTGGGTGCTCCTCCGGGGAGACTCTTGATGCATATGCAAATATGCACAGTTCGAGCGACTTGACAAGGCTATGTCGGGAACTTTTTGTAAATTTACGTTTGAATAAGGGCATCACATATCAATGAAAAAAGAAATTTGGGAATATATGTCAGGAGACCTCTTTGCACGAGAGTCTTTGCATGATTGGCTGAACGCCCGTACCCAGTCGATCGTCAATGAAATCCGTAACCTTGATAGCAACTATGTACTCTCTGTTGATGAAACGGCGTATTTAGCATACATATCCGAAAAGTATCTAATAGAACTGCCTTCATTACATACTGAGAAACAGTATCTTAAAACTCGCGAGGTTTCTGTAAAGAACAATTATCCGTCACCGTGGAACGATGGCACTTGGTACACCGATAGAATTGCGTACACTCTTCATATTCCTTTTACTGGAGATAGCGCTTGTTTGCAATATAAACCGTCTACTTTTACACTTTTCGGGTGGTCCCTTTTCTCTGTTGGTAGTGGATACATCTATGGCGACATCTTGGGTAAATCGAGTGTAGATGAAACTAAAAGTGAAATTGCCAGAGCTGCAGGTGCTGCGTCAGACATGTTCGAGTATGCACAATCCGACATTCAGTTATTTAACGATGAAGTAGCATCAACCGCATCCTCTGCGTTTGCCGCCCGTAAAGAAAGAGCGCTCAAGGAACGGAAGGAAATAGAAGATCTGGGCATTCCAATAGTTCAAGACAATAAAGAAGCATTAACTTATACTGTGCCTACTGTAGCCAAGAAACGTAGTTTCGCAATGGAACGTCCAGTGGCCAAATCGACATCTCCGACTCCGAGACTTGAAGACCAGGCTTATAGAGAGATTCTCTCGTCACTAAAGGCGTTTGGTCAAAGTCTGGAAGAATCTCCCGATTCATATACTTCTATGGGAGAAGAGGATTTGCGCAACCTCTTCCTCGCGCATTTAAAGGATTCCTTCTCATCCCTTTCAGCTACTGGAGAGACATTTAACAATCATGGAAAAACCGATATAATGGTTAAATCCGGCAATATGATTTTGTTTATTGCCGAGTGTAAGATATGGAAGGGGGCGTCCCAGATCCAGTCATCTATTGACCAACTTCTCGGTTATTTGACATGGCGGCAGAGTAAGGCGGCTTTGATTCTCTTCGTGCGGAGTAAGAATATTGATAATGTGCTGGTGGAAATTCCTAAACAGGTGAAGGCCCATTCGTACTATGTTCGCGAGAATAGCATACAATCCAAGGGGCAGTTGCAGTATATCCTTCATCTTGAGAGTGGAAAAGACAATGAGATAGATTTAAGCGTACTTGTGTTCCATCTTCCCAAAACATGACGCAGGGTTTTCAACCGAAAGCCCACAGAAAATCGTCATATTTGCACGATAACACTAAACCTGCCAATTTGGCGGGAAGAATTGTTTAATTGCCGAAAAATATCATATGTCAGTCGATCGTACAAATAAAAGACCGCCCTGTATAACAGCGCCTCATGAAGTTGTCTCTAAGTTTACTTCGGCTCATACCTTATAGTTCTTCTGATTGATCTTCGTGGACTCTCACCAGGATGACGGGGATGCCCATGCCTCTGGACAGTCCTTCAAGGCGACTGGCTATCCATTCTCTACCTTTCTCCGGGTGATCTTGGAAGTATTTAGCGGTGAGGCGCTCGGCACCGCTGATGATGAGGGCTCGGACGAAGCGGCGGTTGATGATGCCAGTGGCTTTGCGAAGAACAACTTTAAACTCGGGATTCGTCTGGTCCAGGACATAGACGGTGCCGACAGCCTTCTCCTGAGGGATCAAGGATTCGATAGCTTCTTTGTGACCGTCCAGGGAAATGCAGAGGACGGATGTGTTCCACTTCTTGCGCAGATCGGACGCCATCTGGGCGACGATGAAGGATTCGCTCACTTCGTCAGTGGCGGTGATACGCTGTACACGACCCTTTTCGTAACCAGGGATTTGATTGATGAATTCTGCCATATCGATAGTTTTTCGGCAAAAATAACCAGACCTTCGGCAGAAATTCGGCAGAAGCTAAGAAATGGCGTTAAAAACGGAAAAATTTTGGCGAATGGTGCTGCCAGCTGGAATTGTTGCCATTCAGTTTCGTGAATGTGGCCGAAGAGATGCCACTTGGGTTTTGCCTTCAGGACGAAGTTCAGAATGTCCGGAGAACACAGGTCATTGTCCAGGATGCCGTAAGGGGGCCAGTGTGTAACCAGTATGTCGATATCGTCGGGGAGGTCTTCACCGGCACAAATGACAATATCCGCATCCTCTGGCACCTGTAGGCACGATGATGGCCATGGGTGTCGGAGAATACGAATATCTCAAGTCCTTTTAGGAAAATCACTATTATCGAGGGCTTAAAGTATATCCATCGAGGACAGAAATAGTATTCCCAAAATTGTACTGTTCCTGCTGTTTCATTTTCCTGACTTTGGCAATGATTCACCCTACTTGTTTACACCTATGTACGAAGCTTCTTTCAAAGGCACGAAAAGGTGATGCGATTCACCCTGAAAAATCCGCGCTTTTTACAATATATTGATTATCAGAACGTAAGAAAAACGGAATTTTTAGGCTGTCAAAGTCAGGAAATAAACTAACATTTGTGTCTATTGGGGATCTTCTCACGGAGTATTAGAATGGTCTGTCCGTCTGTAACTTTGTATTCCATAAGTTCTCAGATTATTGCTTGCCCATAAAAATGAAAGAAATGCGCCTAACGTGAACAAGTTAGGGACATTTCTACATAATTGCAAATTATTTTTGACCGAAGTAATAAGAAGCCTTCAGTACTCTATTTATGGTATTTATCAGGCATCAATATCGGCGATGATATTTTTGAACTTGCCCTCAAACGCAGTATGATGTCTATAGGCATAACCGCAGCCAATAGGGACTCTAAGAGAGATTTCTTTTGAGTATTCAGATAATTCCTGTAACAAGTATTCTATCTTTTCACGAGACATGTCTGGCCTTTTCTCTTGAGTTGCGATGATTATTGATTGCAGGCTTATGCAGTCACAAAATGCATTATGAGCAATAGTTGTTACACTATCAGGAATCACGATTGACTGAAGACTAGTGCAGCCATCAAATGCCCATCTTCCAATCTTTGTTACACCATCAGGAATGTTATGACTCCTACATAATATGAGTTCTTTACCATCTTTGGTCAACATACAATTATTGGTGGATTTATACTCGGGATTGTTTTTTGACACATTTATCGAACTAAGATTATTACAAGCAATAAATGCAGTACTATCAATCGTTGTTACTCTATCCGGAATCACAATTGATTGTAAACTAGTACATCCTTCAAATGCATGACTTTTAATCTTAGTGACACTATCAGGGATTTCAATTGATTGCAGACTGGTGCAATATGAAAATGCTGACTCTCCAATTTCCTTTACACTATCAGGGATTACAATGGATTGTAGTCCACCACATCCTTCAAATGTCGACGTATCAATTCGCGTTTCGCCATTAGGGATTACAATGGATTGTAGACTGGTGCAGCTAAATGCCGCCCCTCCAATCGCCGTTACACTATCAGGGATTACAATGGATTGTAAACTAGTGCAGCCCCAAAATGCCGCCCATCCAATCGATGTTACACTATCAGGAATTATAATTGATTGTAAACTAGTGCAGCCTTTAAATGCCCACTCTCCAATCATTGTTACACTATCTGGAATATTATGATTCCGACATAATATAAGTTTTTTACCATCTTTGGTTAAGATACAATTATTGGTGGACTTATACTTGGAATTGTTTTTTGACACAATTATCGAAGTAAGATTATTACAGCCGGAAAAAGCAGAGTAGTTGATCCTCGTTACACTATCAGGGATTACTATTGATTGTAGACTAGTGCAGCCGCTAAATGCCTCACTTCCAATCACTGTTACACTACCGGGAATCACGATTGATTGTAGACGAGTGCAACCTTTAAAAGCCGACTCTGCAATCTCATTTGTTCCGTCAGGAATTATTCCTTTCCCATCTATTACTTTATATTTCATAAGTCGTCTGATTATTGCTTGCCTATAACTATAAATAAAAATGAAAGAATTGTGCTTAACGACTCTCTAAGTTAAGCACAATTCAATTTAATTACAAATTCAACTATATTGATTTGAAATGCAATAAGCCAGCAGCATTGACTGCGAACTACCTCAGCGTCCAACTGCCGTCAGGAGCCACGTTCAGGTAATGCTTGTTAACGCCTTTCACGTTCACTTCCGCATCCCAGTCACAGGTGTCGTATGACTCCTGGACATAGAGTATGGCCGCGACGGTGTATCCGTCAGTCCAGAAGTCGAAGAACCGGTCTTCCGTCGTGTTGTATACTGTCGGACGGTTGTCCAGCACCGCCTCGAGAACTACTTCCTCGTTGACTACGGTGACAGGCAGGAGACACTCCCGGAATCCGGTGTAGAAGTTGAACTCCAGTCTTGACGCATCTATAGGGTCGTCGAAGAAGTCATGCCATATCACGTTGCAATTATATTCGTCCGTATTGAATACGCTTTCCTTGAGGACGTTGCCGTTCATGTCCACGGCATATACATTCGTCGTCTTTCCGTATTTGCCGCTCGCGACGGTGGCGCACATCTCCTCGTTGTCCATGAAGGAGTTCTTTCGCTGTGGCTCGTCGGTGTTCTCGAACTCCACGAGGCTCCTGTCCGAGAGCATCCATACCCTCCAGTTCGCTTTGCTGCACCTTGGAATGTATGTGTGCGGGTAAGCTGCATTCGGATACGTCACCTTCGCCTCATTGCAGTTTATCGGCACGGAGCCTCCGTTGGCGACGACATAGTTCCTCTCCAGCGGGTCCAGCTTCGCTCCTGTAGGTATGATCTTTATGAACCAGTGGGTCCTGTTGGAATCCTGGAACTGGCAGCTGATGTTCACGGTGTTGCCGGAGAACTCGGCCGGAGCATAGCTGGCGGTGTCATCGCCGTCCCTGCCGTCATCGGTCAGGAGCTCGAACGATTCCACGACATAGTCGCGTCCGGGCGTGAGTATGTCATAGACGAGCTGGCCTACGCTGTTCACCCTGTAGTTGGCCGCTATCTGGAACGACATGTTGACGATGCCTGCCCCCGACAGCTCCAGCACGTAGTTCGGACAATGGTCGATGTCCTCTATACGGTTGGGGCAGTCATCAATGTCGATGTAATCGTCATTCCAGGGTGACGTGTGGTTGCGTGTGCATCTGGAGTCATGCGCCCCGTGGTCACGGGTACAGGCCGGATCATGCACCTTGGTGAGCGACTGGTGGTCCCAGGACGTCCTTACGTTCACCATGCCTATCGGGCTGACGTCAATGGGCTCCTTGTAGGCCAGGGCCGTGACCGTGCATCTGTCGGCGATGCGCCCGTCCCAGTAATAGGCGGTGAGGCTGCCGCTCCTCTGGGCCGTGACCTTGCCCTGCGAGATCTTCATCGACGATTTGTCGAAAGACACCTGCGACAGTGACGCGTCAAGGCTGTAGGTTATGCCGTGGTACGGCGAGCTTCCGACAACCCCCACAACGGTGCTGGAGTTGCCTTCAACAGTGTACTCCCTCCTGTCGAACCTGAAGGTCCTCGAGTCGGTGACGTCCGGCTCAAGCTTCCAGTAGTCGTCGACGAACCCGCCCTCATCCGTGAGATTGAGTGTCAGGGTGTATCTCGTGCCTCTCAGGACGTCGAAGCTGTCGTAGTTGTTTTCACCAAGATACATCCTGTAGGTGTTCTCGCTGACAAGGCCGCCGGAGAGGTCGGTGTATGTGCCTGTCATTTCAATATATGTCGGCAGGTATCCTCCCACTGACGTGCCGCTCTGCGGCACCTTCAGCTTCGGATCCGCCGCCGGATTGTCGAGTGCCCTGCCGCAGGCGTTCTCGAGCGTGTAGAAACGCACGGACGAGCCGGCCTCAAGCGCGGTGATGTCAGAATCCGTCGCACGGTCTCCGTCCGCCATTTTTGAGGCTTCGGAAACGGAGAATGCCCTTTTTGAAGCAAATGGTGACGTCTCTGTCGGAGATTGTCTAAGTCGCAGACTCTTGATTCGGAACGTGCCGTGCGAGAAGTTCTTGACCACCCTGAAGTCGTAACGGGCAGGGAGCCTGGTGAAACGCAGCGAGACGGTCGTTCCCAGAGCAGCGTCCACCGGACCGCAGGCCATGGGCATACCCTTCGCAAGAGAGAACTCCGACGGCGGGCAGGACAGGGCAAGCCCCGTGAGCTTACTTTCCCCGTCACCACTTGAGAGGCATGACGAAAGGTCTCCGCAGTTGAGAACGGCGTAGAACCTGTAGCCCCTTCCGGATACCCCGATCACCTTAGGCGCGGCGCCTCCCGTCAGGTTGAAATGATACGTCCTCTCCAGCACGTATCCTCCGCCTGAACTCTTTCCGAACTGAAAGACGGTCATGTCCTTGGCCGCGCTCTCGTATCCGTCAAGCGAGGATTCGGGTCCTACGGCGGAACGGGTATCGCGGAAGTCCCCGTCAACGAGGATTTCAATCCCTGCGGTGACGCCCGAGCCTTCCGGCAGATGTTCCCGGACGCATGAGACGGAAAGCAGTGTCGCCGGCACTGCTGCCGCCATAAACAATTGTCTGAAGAATTTTCCTTTCATATCCTGTCCTGTTTTTGTCAGATGTTCTCTTCGTATTTCTGCCCCTCCTTCCACGGGTCTACCCTGATGCCGACGACGCCGAGGTTGAAGTCCAGGCCTACCGTCACGTCATCGAGGTCTTCCCTGTCCCACCTGTATCCCGCATCCTCAAGAAGACGCTGCAGGTCAATCTCGTCCTTCTCCTTCCCGGCGCTGGTGACTGTCAGGACCAGACGCCCCTCCTGCCGCAGTCTCGGCACGAAGAACCCTGCCGTCCCTCCGTCCGAGAGTTCCAGCGCCATGCCCCAGTCTCCCGGCAGCGGAGACAGCGTCAGCAGGTCAAGCCCGCCGCAGTCCGTCGATACCGACAGGGCGTCGATTCCCTGTGCCGATTCCCTGTCAAGGAACCGCAGCGTCACGTGCGCGAACTGACGATGCATCCTCACGACGTCGACGGCGGTCTCTCCGGTGCAGTCCACCTCGGCGGTGTGCGCCCATACGGTGTCCGCCATCTGTCCGCCTGTGAAGAGCGCCTTTGAAGACGACACGCGGGCGGCTCCGGAACAGACGCTCGTGCGGACGATGCCCTTCAGCACCGTCCTCTCGAACTGGCCGTTCTCGATGTCTTTTCCGGAGACCATATCAGAGTATATTATCTCGCCGTCCTCCAGAAGTTCAATGCTCGCTTTGTCTGAGACTCTCTTTACGTCGGAGAGTTCTATGGTAAGCCAGCACGGGCAGTCAATCCTCTTCTCCTTGAAGGAGCAGGAAACGGCCAGGAGCAGCGTCAGTGCCATGCCGGCAATATTGCAGCGGTTCATTCTCATGACTTTCTTTGTCTTTGGTTGTTGGTGGGACGGGCGGAGTCGGACCGCCTTCGGGAAGGACTGTTTCCGGGACAGACTTCCTGTGCCTCCGGGCACGCCCCCGAGAATTATTATCCTCTATGATGTCAGATTGTCTCGTCGTAGGTGGCGCCGGACTTCCATCCGTCCACGCTCACTGTCACGCTTGCCGAACCCTTTTCAATAGGTTTGTTCGGCTCGTCAGAACCGATGCTGCTGATGGTAAGGGCCACTGTATAGGTGGTGTTGCGCTCGATGGTTGACTTGCTCAGGGCTACAGGATAGTAGCAGAGCTTTCCGTCCACGGTCGCAGCCACTACAAGCACAGTCCTCTGGGCGGAGAAGGACGCTGTGAATCCTGCAGGTGTTGCAGTAGAGGAATTGGCGTAGCCGTACATGATGTAAGGAGTCGAAGGCTCGTGGGATGAGTTGTTGGCAACTGATGCTCCGACGGTCTTGAAAGTCAGCTCCGGACATGATGCCGTGTAGGTCGAGCCGTCTATGATATGGCTCTGAACTAGTGGTGACTCATCCTTTCTTCCTTCCTTGTTGTACCAGGTGCTAACGGCAGCCGTTCCTGCGATGTTCTGGTTTCCGGCCACATTGGCGAGGAACACCCTCTCCACCTTCAGGGCTCCGTATGCCGCCGGGAGGTTGTTGGTTACGGACTTCAGCACGACTCTTGCCGCAAGACGGCTCACGGCCACAGAACAACTGACGGTTCCGGAAGATACCGTGCATGATGCCTTGCCTGCCATCAGGAATCCCTTGGATGCGGTGACGCTGTTAGCAGAGAGGTCAACAGCCTTCGATTCAAGCTCAGACAGGCTGCCGATGGCAGAGAGGTCAGGTCCGTTCACGACCGCATATACGGTCTTTGCTCCGGAAGTGGCGGATACCGATCCGGCAAGGTCCTTGCCGAAGTCACGGTAGCAGTTGATCTTGCCGTCGGTGCCGAACACGAACACCTGGACGCGGTTGACCTGCGATTCGTAGGCCTGGGCGGTCGTGTAGGCGTTGACGGCCCTGGTCACCGGCCCGTCCTGGGGTGCCACGCTTAGCATGATGGTTCCCTCTTCAGGAACGCCGTTCTCTACGGAAGGCTTTGACTCCTTGTTGCATGCCGCCAGCGACACTGCCGCTGCAGCTAAAATGAGTGAAATGGTCTTTCTCATTACTTTTTGTTTTTAATCGGTTGAACAATTGTTTTGTATGTTTGATTTTGAGTGTCCTTTGATAGCCTTCTCAGAGTATTCCGATTGACAAGGCCTACGTAGATTCCGCACAGAAGGAGGATGACAAGAAGTGCTGCAAAGCCCCATAGGATGTAGGCTATGAATCCTGACAGCCACCATCCCATGCAGAGCGATATCCATAGCATCAGTCCTCCAGCCCCGGTGCAGACCAAAGCCGCTCCGCCGACATTCATGCAGAATCGTAAAAGTCCGTTGCCGGTCTTGACCTGTCTTTCATTCTTGTCCGTCACCATGATTCCTCCTCCTTGTTTAAATCGTATGCTCTTATAAGTGCGGAAATCTCCGGGTCAAGATTTCCCCTGTGCCTGTATGATGGCTCTTTGCGGCAGGCGTCGAGATAGTGCCGAACGGCAGGCCCGTCCTCTCCCTTCCTGGAGTAGAGAATGGCAAGCAGGTAATCCACCCTTGCCGTCCTCTCCATCGTGGAAAGTATGTCCATGGCGCTGGCGTTGTAGTCCAATAGGCTGTACGCCACAGCCGTGTTGTAGTCCCTGTACGGTCGCAGTATCTCCAGCGCCTTCCTGTAGTCTCTGTCGCGTATCAGCTGCACTCCCTTCATGTAGAGGGTGTCGAGCTCGGTGGTGTGCACGGTGTCCTTAACCATGCCCTTGCGGTGCAGGTGGAAGTCGAACCGCACTGTCCTTAGATACGGATAGAGGGATTCACGCATCATCCTGTAGAACGGCTCGCGGGATAGTTCCCTTTCCCTGGCGTCCGGGTCACGGACCTCCCTGATGCGGAAATATGTCTCCTTCTCGGCTGCGGTCATGAGCGAGTCCGACCTTACCAGTGCGTCAAGGCCTTCCCAGTTCTCGGGCATGTTCCTGGGGATGAACCTTATGTCTCCGGCGTTTTTGTCCTCCGGCCTGACCTCTCCCTCACCGAGGCTCAGGCTGACGCCCCTCTCGTTGCGGAGAGAGTCCGCGTATGTACGCATCCATCCGCGGAAATAGTCCGTCACGCCTTCGGAACGCCTCCGTGAGAGACGGTCGTTGAAGCCCAGCGCCCCCTCCGGGGAGCAGGTGGCGGTCACCACGATGGAGTCGAGGTCGTACACCTCATCCTGAAGGAGTGCACCGAGGTTCTCCCTGATGCGGCCCGTCTCCGTGCGGTTGTGACCGAGGCTCAGGTCCACGTCGCTACGGCCCAACGCGAACTCGACGTAGCACGCCGTGCTGGCGTCTGCCCTGCGCTCGATGACCTTCTGAAGATAGCGTTCCGTGGGATCGACAAGGGTCGATATGGAACTGATATAGAACGTCAGCGGGTCTCCCGCCGGGATGTCATAGACCTTGCGGTCGGACTCCCAGATGCCTCCGGAAAGGACAATGTCCACCTTCCGTAGCTGTGGCCGAGTCGCTACTGTTTGGATATAATTGTATATAAAATCTCCGTTCACGGCTCTCATTACGGTGTCCAGCCGCAGCCCTTCGGTCACTATCGGCGCCTTCACGTAGCGCCGGTACATCTTCTCCCTGCGGGCCTTCCTCCGCTCGTTGAGCATGACGGCCACGCGGTTGGTGTAATGTTCGACGGCCTCCTGCTCGGTCGTGCCATATATTGAGGCGAACTGCTCATCGGAGACCTCCGTGGAGTCGGTCCGCATGGCATAGAGAGCGGGTATGTTGCGCCGGAGGAAGAGCTCCAGCTGTCGCAGGTCGATGAACCTGTCGGGGTCGTTTACTATCGTTGACAGAAACCGCTCGTACTGCTGGTATCCCTTGAGCTGCGCCCTCCGGTAGTCCCTTCCCGTCACGACGATGCCGTCCAGCCTCAGGCTGTCGCCGAGGATGAACATGTCCGGCCAGAGGCGTATCTGCCAGCGGCTCTCCTGGAGCGCCTGCTGGACGACGACCTGGAACTCGAGGTCCACCTTGCCGTGGCGCTCGGCCACGTTCCTGAAGGTGGCGGTGACGAAGGCGGCGTCAAGCACGTCGCTGGCGACCATCTCCCCGTCGACGTCGCGGACGGCCTTCATGAGGAAGAACTGACCGCCCTCTCCGTCGTCCACCCTGAGGGTGTCACGGTGCGGACGGGTGAGGTCGTACTCGCGGAGCGAGGACTCCCTCTCGGGAAGCCTCAGCCCGGCGGACACATCGCCCTCGCGTAGCTCCCGTATCTTCCCGGCAGTCCCGCAGCCGGAAATGAGCGCTGCCGTCAGTGACAGTGCCGCAGCCGCTTCTCCTATGGTCTTCAGAACACCCATACCAGCGAAGCCATTACGCTCGAAGGCAGTATGAACCATTTCGTGCCGGAACCGGTGATGCGTCCGCACTTCGGGCAGGCGTAGGTCGTGTAGTCCGTCCTGCCTGTCCAGAATGCCGCGCCGAACTCAAGGTTGAGATTCCTGTGCAGCATCAGCGAATAGCCGCCGGCCAGGACGGCGCCGTAGGCGTCGCCCTCCTCGGTCGAGCGGGAGACGATGCCGCCGCGGCTGTACTCCTCGTACTGCGCAGATAGTCCGGCCCACCAGCCGGAATAGACGTACCACGGCCACCAGCGGAATCCCGCCGAATATGTCTGGCGACGGTCCTGCATCTGCTTCGACGGGTCGTCACTATTGAAGGTCCACGGGTTCACGCGGGCTTCGGCGTTTACCGAGAAATGTCTGTCGACAGCGACGCTGCCGCTCGCGTTGATTGTTCCGAGCCAGAGCCAGTCGACGGCATTGGTCCCGAGGGACCATTTCTGCGCCCGGCACATGCATGGGAACAGCATCAGCACTGTGATGAGTGCAAGGATTCTGGTGTTCATGTCGTTCATAGGGTATGTATCTGTGACGCGGCCTTTCCGTTGACCGTGTATGTCGGTATGATTGTGGCCGCCTGGTTGGCCGAATGCCACCAGGTGGTGCCCTTGTAGAGATAGCGTATCGGGAATGCGTCGGGACCGGAAGGGCTTATCGTCACCGATGTCCTTCCTGCCGTCGCCCCGCCGGACACTATCGTGAACTTCAGTTCAACGCCCGTGATGTCCGTATGCAGGGTGCGCTTGTTGCCGTTGCCGATGGCGTTGGAAGCGTCCGTGCGCGTGTTCGAGTACACCTTGTCCATGAGGGCGCGTAGCGTTCCGTTGTCGACGGAGGAAGCCGTCATGCCGGGAGTCAGCCTGGCCGTGGCCTGTGCCGATTCCGTGAACCTCTCCGTCTGCGGGCTTGCCGAGCCGATGAACTGCTTGTGCCGGTACGTTATGCTGCCCCTGACGGTGATGTCGACCGTGATGTCGAAGGCCGTCTGCAACGGGTTGTGACCCGAAAGCATGGTAATCATGCCGGTAATGTCGTTGTATGCCAGGACGAGCTGGGTAGGCTTCCTCTCCGGCTCCCTGAAGGTTACTACGGACGACTCCGAGCCGAGGGCGGACCTGACGTCTACCTTCAGGTAATGCTCTCCCGTCAGAATGTAAGGCAGTTCGAAGGTGTAGGACTCGCTTCTGGCGAAGTCCAGCTCCATGGTGCCTCCGAACTCGCTGCCCAGATACTTCATGCCCGACAGCTTCTCGCCGTCAAGGTAGAACGTCACCTCGTAGCTGGTCTGCGACGCGCCCATGCGGTTGCCCAGTATAACCCTCGAGAAGTCAAGGTCGGATGACGTGTCCATGCGGACAGTCACCGCGTTCTCCGTCCTGAAGACGACGGCCTTCTTCCTGGACACGCCCTCGCGGACGAACTCCATGACGAGCGTCCCCGTTCCGCCGGCGGTCTTGGGAAGGAGCAGCACCTGCGGATTCTTGAGGCTAAGGTCTATCTTGTCGCCCGACTCCAAGGAGCCGCCACGAAGTGAACTTAGCTCCAGTGTGTGGTCGTTGTCAATGACGTAGTTCAGGGTGTATTCGCCCTCCGTGCCGCTCTCCAGCGTGAGGGATAGCGTGTTGCAGAGGTAGTCGGAACTGAAGGCCGTCTCCGCCGTGACCTCGAACCCGAGGTCACAGACGCTCTCGGCCCTGTTGAATTTGCCGCATGCGGTCATAAGGAGCGACGCCATGGCCGCTCCCGCAAGAGTCTTTATCGTGTTCATCGCTTGAGAAGATTAATGCGGACTCCTATTGAGCCCGTGAGATTCCACTTGTCGGACTTGAGTGAGGAGCCTAGAGTCACGGGAAGCTGCACCCCTAATGTAAGGGCCACGCAACGGCCCACGAAGAACTCGGCCTCCAGTTCCGGGAGCACGCCGTATATGAACTGGCTCTTCGGCAGTCCTGTCTTCAGCTCGGACGGGAGCCTGCGGAAGGTCTCGTATTGGTTGATGCCGAGGAACACGTCGACTCCTCCGTAGACGCTGAGGACCCTGTTGTAGGTCCCGAACAGGCGGTATCTCCAGCCTCCGTAGAGCGACCATGCGATATGGTCGAACAGGTCGTCGTGTCCGACGCCCGTGTCGGTTGCTATCCTGTGGTTCCAGTCAATGGCCCTCACCCCGGCCTTCCACAGTGACGAGCGCAGGTATCCGCCCGCGCAGATGTCCAGTCCGCCGGAAGGGACCGAATAGGCGGATACTGTCGGGGACACGCCTATGAATGTGCTTCCATCGGCCGTCCGCTGCGCTGCGGCATCGCTGTGCCAGAACAGCTGCAGAGCCAATGCCAGCCCTGCGCTGATCATACTCTTTCCCAATGTCATCTTTGTCGACTTGCTTTTGATTTTCGGCAAAGATAATAATTATAATACACAAACAAGATTAAATGAATACTTTTTATAGATAAAAGATTATTTTATCGATACGTAATAAATATGGAAACAATGCAAAACTAGTTTCATTACGACAATCTAACAGTCACCATATGAATGAATGGATGAACTGAATTTGTGTACACAAATAACGGCTAACGTGGTAACTTTCACCATCATATTTAGATGAGACTTGATAGATAATTCTTATATTTGTACGTAGAAGCAAGAAATCGATTTATCAGTCCTAGAATATCTGCCTAAGGCAGTTTTAACATTGATTTTGCAACAGATTGCTTTTATTGAAATATTATTAATAATTGGCCATGAATATTAACAAACAAGAACTAATCAATAAGATACATACAATTGATGGTTTGAGTGCTGATGAAAAGTCAGCGCTTGTGGAACTACTTAACACCCGCAAGAAATATGGACTAGTTTGGGAGAATAAACCAGAAATAGTAGAGGAACGTCTCAGGGAAGAACTTCCGGTTCTTACTGAAGTCAAGGAGCGCGCGATCATCAGTGATGATCCGGACGCTCCTAACCATATTCTTATCGAAGGAGACAATCTGGAGGCGCTTACTGCCTTATCTTACACTCATGCCGGAAAGATTGATGTCATCTATATCGATCCGCCATACAATACGGGAAAGAAAGATTTTAAGTATAATGATAAATTTGTAGATAAAGATGACAGTTTTCGGCATAGCAAGTGGTTGTCATTTATGGATAAGCGATTGAAGATCGCCAAGTCTTTACTGTCAAATTCAGGCGTACTCTTTGCTTCTATTGATGATAACGAACAGGCTCCATTAAAACTTCTCTTAGATAGTGTCTTTGGTAGCAATAATTTTTTGGGGCAGCTGATATTGAAAACGGCTACAGATAATAACCCCTCACAAATTAATATTGAGCACGAGTACATGCTCTGCTATTGCGTTAATAAAGAGTATCAAGGGAATTGGGTTCGGACAAGTAGCGCAGCCAAGTTGATTCAGGAAAAGTATAGTGAGTTAAAATCATCTTTGAATAATGTGATTGACATTCAAAAGGAGCTTCGCAAGTGGATTAAATTAAATAAAGATATATTACCTCAAGTCGCACACTACAATAATGTTGATGCATATGGGGTGTATAGCAGTTCCTCCAACTCCTCCAACCCTCATCCTGGTGGATATGACTACGATATTATACATCCTATTACTAAACTTTCTTGTCCTAAACCACAAAATGGATGGAGGTGGCCATATGACACATTTAAGGCTTATGAAGAAGCAGGGCAGGTAGAATGGGGAAAAGACCATACCACACAACCTCACATTAAAAAGCGTATCGAAACATCAACTGAATATCTGCGCACGCTAATATATGAAGACAATAGAGGAACCACCAAGGCATTGTCTGATATGTTCGGCGGGGAAAAAGTATTTGACAATCCTAAACCCGTTAATGTCCTTTCAAGGGTTTTTGATTTCTCATCAAGCCGAACGAGCACTATTCTTGACTTCTTCGCTGGCTCGGGAACGACATTACATGCTACTATGAAACTCAATGCTGAGGATGGCGGCCATAGAAAGTGCATCATTGTCACAAACAACGAAAACCATATCTGCGAGGAGGTTACATACGAGCGTAATAAACGTGTGATCAACGGGTATATGACTCCTAAAGGCGAAGAAGTTCCGGGATTGACGGCCAATTCGCTCCGCTATTACAAGACGGACTTCATAGGACGTGACCGAACAAGCCGGAATATGCGTCAATTGGTATATGCTGCGACAGATATGCTCTGCATCAAGGAAAATATCTACCGGGAAGTCAAGACTTTTGGGCGTCTTAAACTCAAAGCTTCAGTGTCAAGATGCTTCGAGGAAAATGACAAACGTATGCTTGTCATCTATAACGAACTTGCAGTGCCGGCGTTTGTAGAGGAAATATCCGAGATGAATATTGACGGAAAAGTCCTCATCTATGTCTTCGCTCCTGGCAATTATGCCTATGACGATGAGTTCATGGCGGTATCGGACAAGGTCGAACTATGTGCTCTGCCTGCTGCAATATACAATGCTTATCAGAAGGTCTTACCGAAACGGAAATCCAAGTTGCTGGAAGGTACTGCGGTCGATGACGCTTCAACTGAAGAAAATGCAGACTCGTCTAATCTAATATTCGGGGAGGAATAATTATGCTTAAACAAGTTAAATATCAGGAGACTGCGGTAAACGAACTTGTCTCAAAGACAATAAAATTGCTCAACAGCGCTGGGCAGAGAAAAAAACTCGTATTCAAGGCACCAACAGGCTCCGGAAAAACAGTAATGGCGTCCGAGATGCTCGGACGCTTGGTCAGCGAATTGCCTGATCGAACCGACTGTAATTATGACAAAGTCGCACTTATTTGGATAGCCCCCAACAAACTTCACGAACAGAGCTATTTCAAAATGAAGAATTTCTTTACGGAGACCAGAATTCTTCAACCACTCATTTATGATGAACTTGATCACTCCATTGAGGGGTATATACGACATGGCGAGATTCTGTTTGTAAACTGGGAAAGCATAAACAAGGACAATGCCGTAATGATTCGTGAGACTGAGAACTCAGCCTCTCTTTATGACATAACAAGGCGCACTCAAGAAGACAATCACATTCCAATTGTAGTAGTGATTGATGAGGAGCATATGTTCGGAACAAAAAACGCAAAGAAATGTGAGAAAGTTCTTCAGAACATTAATCCAAAACTTGAAATTCGTATCTCCGCAACGCCAATTACTACGGGTGATGAAATGGTAAATGTCTTGAGAGAAGACGTAATAGCGGAGGAGATGATTAAAAGTGGAATTGTTCTTAATCCATCCATTGACGTCACTCATTCCGAAGGTCTTACCGCAAACCAATGGCTTATAAAAGAAGCCTTGAGTAAACGGAATGAACTTTGTGCAGCATACAAGGAGCTAGAGGTCAATATTAACCCGCTTCTCCTAATTCAGTTGCCGAATGATTCAAGTGAGACAAATACTGCAGAGGATAACACTATCAAAGAAGAAGTGATCGAATATCTGCGCACTATGCAAGATATTACGACCGAAAATGGCAAATTGGCTGTTTGGCTTTCCAATGAGAAGGAGAACCTTGCAAATCTTGAAGCGCAGGATAACATCACTGAGGTCCTTCTTTTCAAACAGGCTATTGCGTTGGGGTGGGATTGCCCTCGTGCTGCCGTTCTGCTTATATTCAGGAAATTGGATAGTTTCACCTTTACGATGCAGACTATTGGACGAATCCTTCGTATGCCAGAACAGAAGTTTTATCCGAAGGAGATTCTCAATATGGGGTATGTCTACACCGACTTGAGTAAGGATAAAATACAGATTGTGAAAGATGATCTGGATTATATTTCAAAACTTACGGCAAAACGCAGGCCTAATCTAAACAACATTACGCTACCATCTGTGTATGTCGAGAGAAAGGGAACCGACCGAATGCGCCTCGGTTCAGGCTTCAAGACAGTTCTCAAGGAACAGATGGCCAAGACATGGACGAAAGTTTACGAACCATCCCTTTTTGATCTTTTCGGAGATGAAGACTCTCCTGAGCCTATTTCTTTTGACAACAAGGCCCCGGACAATAGAATTGCAGCATCTAAGTATATCAATTTCAACGTCAAGAGCATTTCAATAGACATTCCGAAAGATTTGCCGATACAGAACGAGCTTGGTGTCATAGAGGTTGGCAACAAGGTGAAGTTTGCTCGGACGGAGTCTGAGTTAAAACGCGTGTTTGATGATTTCTGTCTCAAGCAACTAACGGAATGGGAAAAGCACCAAAGCCTTGCCATGCTGGAGAATGCCATCGAAGAGGCGATGGAGGCACTGTTCGATGTATTTGAGACGGATGTCAAGAAGGTTGTACTGTATCACGTCAATAGACCGAAGTTCGTAGAGGTCATTCACGCTGCTTTGAATGCCTATAAACAGACGATGAATATGCGCCGGAAAGCATCCGAGAGGGATTTGATTTCCTATGAATGGGAAGTCCCGGAGGAGAGAGTATATAACGAACAGGTCAACTATGTAGATGACACCAAGAAGAATCATGCGCTGCTGCCTTTCATCGCATCACGGAATGCATCGTATCAGGAAGTGAATTTCTCGGAGTTTTTGGAACAGCACGCGCAGTATATCGACTGGTGGTACAAGAACGGCGACAGCGGAATAATGAATTATGCAGTCCCTTATAAGAATGTCCGTGGCGAGCAGTCTCTTTTTTATGTAGATTATGTCATACGCATGAAAAATGGACAGATATTCCTGTTTGACACAAAATCTCAGAACAGTGACGAGAATGCGCCCAACAAGCATAACGCTCTTTTGGAATATATGGATAGCGACGAGAACTCGTCACTTGGCCTTAAGGGAGGCGTTCTGATTTTCGACCATGAGAACTGGAAGTATTCTCCGCTTCCAATCTCTAATACCGACGACCTTACCGGATGGGATTGTTTTTATCCGGAGCAATACGAACAATAATACCACATTGTTATGGCACAAGGATTAGATCACAAGTTTTTACACTATGGAATCAGGGAAGAAGACCTTACCTTGATAAGGAGCCTATGCCTCGCTCATGAAATTGATTTTGACTGGTTAAGCGAAGAAATCTTAAAGAAATATCACGCAGCTAAAGTTGATAGAATAGAAATGAGCGATTCCGATACTGAAGCGATAATTAACGAAGCTATTCAACATTTAAGATAGGAGGGATGGCTCTATGGTTATAAAGAACATCAAAATAAGGAATTACAAGACATATCTGTCGTTGGATCTTGATTTATCCATATCCAAATATAGGCCGATAATCCTGATCGGTGGTATGAATGGTGGAGGAAAGACGACACTATTTGAGGCTATATGCGGAGCGTTGTATGGACTGAAGATTTCTTCAAAAGAACAGTTCAAAGAACTTCTGAATAATGGTGCTATCGGAACAGAGTCTCCTGAAATTTGGCTTGAACTGACGTTTACAGGGCAGGTTCTTGGACAGGAACAGACATATATCCTGAAAAGAGGGTACAAACTGAATACAGCTGAAAAACCCGTGGAAAGCGTGTCGTTGAATATGAATGGCAATCAGTTTGTATATGGCACAGCTATGCCAATGGCACAGCGTACTGTAGCCGAGCAACAGGTCAACAAGATCATCAAAGCAAATCTGCCGCAGGAACTGAGCAAGTATTTCTTATTTGATGCAATGCAGTCGAGCGATTTGCTGAAAGAAGGAGTCTTTTCGCAGTTGATCCAGGAAAACATTGAGAATGTTATGGGGTTCAATAAATATATACAAATGAAGCGAGCCTCGGAAAAACTGCAACAGGAATGGGCTGCCAGAAGACTGGCAGCGGAACAGGAGGCTAAAGAATATAATGAACTCTGTGCCACTAAGGCGGAACTGGTCGAGAAACTTTCTCAGAATACGTTGGAACAGGATAAACTATACAAGTATCTGGTTGGAATAAAAGATGAATATGACATTGCCAAGGCTGGAGCTAAGACTATTGCGGACAACTCAGTAAAGATTAATAACCTCAATGAGAGCATAAGCGAAACCAAGAAAGCCGCACGTAACTACAATGAGCAAATTAAAAGCATAGTTGATTCAATCGAAACGGATATCTTTATACCTAAGATAATTAGCAATATGTCACTTGAAATAAGTGATATAATTAGACAGAAGGATGAACTAAAAAAAATATTGAGTGAATCCTTGTCTTTGGAACAGATCAAGGACATCACAGAAAAGGTTATTTCATATTTGAAACGCAAGTGTCTTTGCCCGGAGCAAGTTGAAGACAAGGAAATCGTTGATTATATTTACGCCCAGCAGCAGCCTTCAGGGAAAATTGATAAATATTCATTCATTGACGATACTGAACTTTCTGCAATCAAGCGCATTATGACAGGCGGTTCATTTAACAGATTCCTTCAGTTGGATGAACTGAAGCATGACATTGATACTCGTATTGCAACACTCCATGATCAAGAGCTGCAACGCGATACTCTGCTTAGGCAGCAGAGTGGTGGAAATGCCGAACTGATCAAAGAATACGAGGAAGCAGAACGGAATCTGGATGTTTGCAAAATGGCGGCAGATGACCTCAATTCTGAAATAACAAAATTGGATAAGCAGATTCACAGGTATGACATTCAGGTTCAACAGGAGCCGGATGTAAAATATGATACGTTGGTTAAACTGAAATCATTCTTTGAGGAGGTTGCCAACAGTCTTTTGAAGCGTAAGAAAGAGAAGATTGAGACCGAAATGAAAGAACAACTCAATGAACTGTTAATCTCTTACAAGGGTTGCATTTCAAGGGTGGAACTATCCGACAGAATGGAGCATTTCTCTATAAAATTATATCACAAAGCTGGCAATCAGATATCATTGAATCAGTTGAATGCGGCCTCCAAACAGATTTTCATTCAAGTACTATTGAAAGTTCTTCGTAATCTCGGAGACTATAACCCACCTGTTATGATTGATACGGTGATGGGAGTTCTGGACGAGGAAAGCCGAGATGCCTTGATGGAACTATATTTCCCTGATTTGGCCGAGCAGACGATTCTGCTGTGCACGACATCGGAAATTCGCAAAGATAGTGACTATATAAAACTCGAACCTTTTATCGCCAAATCATACACATTGAAACGAGATGTTGAAAGACAATCAACGAGCGTCGAGTCTGGGTATTTTGGAATCCAATTAGATAATTAAGTTATGGACATAGTATTAGATAACCTGCGTCAGGCAGAAGGCATAATTGACGACATAACTCCATTGAAGAATCTTCTAGAGTCAAAATTCAATTTGACGAAGCAAATTGAAGGATGCAATCCTTATCTTTTTCCGTTGAACAAGGTGATGAGGATATGCCTTCTTGTGGGGCTGAATATCCCTGAAAAAAGAAATGTTGAAGATATTGAGCAGGAATCCCTTTCAAAAAACAGCCAGCGTCTTGTTCCTACCTTCTTCACGGCCAGTGATCTGAAGCCTTTGTTCTCGGCCCTCATCAAAATGAGGTATAAGGATCTTGGACTTGATTTGAAGGATATGACGGTCGTCTCAAAGATTGTTGCAGCTGAAATGCACAGAGGACTTAAGTACCTGATGAGCGACGATAACCTAAATGCGTTCCTGTTTGCCGAAAGTGACAGAAAGTGCGCATCTACAAGCATCCCTGTTTTGGATTTGGTAATTGGTGAATATGGTGATGGAATAGAGGCAAAACTTAATATCAACGGACGTTCTGTAAGCAATTCTCAAGTTATTATTGCAGGGACAACTGGTTCGGGCAAGACAAATCTTTTGGCTGTTATAATCGAACAGTTCCGGAGTCTTTCCATCGAGACCCCATATCCGGTCAATTTCCTTTTGTTTGACTACAAGGGCGAATTTTCGGACCCGGCAAACAGTCATTGGCTTCAGCACTTTGAAGTTGACAGGTCAAGCATACTTGACCCAGTAAAAGCCCCTCTTCCATTCACTCCGTTCAAGGATTTCAGCGGTCGCCCGATAAACGAGATCAACTTATATTCCACAGAAATGGCTAATGCCTTGTGTGCTATAGACAAGGCGAGCATCAGCGCCAATATGAGCAATCGCCTCAGCGAAGCCATTGTGGACGCATACAAGAAAACCAATGGTCGGCCTATCACTTTCAATGAAATGCTGAACCAGTATCGAAGCAAGATGGTCAATGCAGACAAGGATGATAGCATATCCTCTGTACTCAAACAACTCGTGCGTAATAATTTATTTGAGACGGAAGATAAGATTGACCTTGTCAACGGATGCTACATAGTCAAGATGGACAGTTTTCCGAAGGATGGTGTCATCGCCAAGGCAATCGTTTATTTCGTCATCTCTAAGTTGAACAATATATACGAAAAATTGGAGAAGCAAGCTGTCAATGATGAATGCGTACAGATACGGCATTTTACTATCATTGACGAGGCTCATTATATGCTTGATTTTGATAATCAACCTCTTCGAAATTTGATTGCTGTCGGCAGAAATAAAGGTTTGAGTATAATTTTGGCAACGCAAAATATGGACAGTTTCAAGAGCAAACATTTTGATTTCTATGCAAATGCTCAGTACCCTCTCATTATGAAGCAACAGAGTATAAACGACTCTGTCATTAAGGATATTTTCGGAGTTACAGGTAAGGATTTCAATGATATAAAAGCTGAGATTGCCTCTCTCCAGAAAGGTGAACTCATCATAAAGGATGACACTATGTCTTTGCTCGGTATTTCTGGCAAGAACTACAAGAAGATAAAGGTTACGCATCTGATATAGTTATTGTTGACGCGAAAATGGACTTGTCTGTTATATCATCAGTTTTCACGGTGCTTGGTGCTGTCGCCTCTGTTTTGGCTGTAATCGTTGCCATAATAATATCGAGACGAATTCCGGATAAGGATATATTGTCCCATCGCCAAAGAATAAGGACTATGATGAGAAAACTTCGTGAGGAGATGATTTCTGGCAATAGAAATTATATGCTTCGGATTATTGATATTGACAGGTTTGACAAATATTATCCAGAAGTCTTCGCGAGAAAACCTGTTCAATCATATTTGAAAGGAGAGTTAGATAAGATTGACATAAAAGGCGTTTGGATTATTAACGGTATCGTTGGGGTAAAACTTATGTCGGACAGAAAGTCCTATTGCATTTCAAATGATGATGATTGCGTTAAAGCAATAAGAATAGGACTAATTCCATATAGTTGGATTATAGATGTTGATTTTGAAGGAGATGAATGTGAATCGTCTGCTATTATTTATTGTAAGTTTAGGAAGAGATATCCTATTGCTTTAAGAAAATATTATTTAAATGAGGTTCGATATTTACATAACCGTATTGGTTTTATTAATAAGTGCTCTCCATTTCAAACATTTGAATATTATTTAACGGACAGTACAGAGCGGCCTCTTTTACATAATGATGCGACTCATATTTTCGTGAGAGGTGATAATCCTGTTTACCCTTGAATTTTTCTTACAAACTATAGACATGACAAAATTTGATAAAATAATTGAACTTATTAGGCGGGAAAAGAAATGAGTTTCCTGGTCACTTATTGAGTCTTGCCTACAATGCTGCTTAAAGAGAAAGTTAAAGTGAAATATAGAGTTATCTGACTATGGAAGTAAAGAACCATCTAAAACATATTTCGGTTACATTAGCAACACTTTTGGAACAACTGAATGTAGAACTGATCTTGAAATCGGAGTTGGAGCCAATGGCGATTTCCGAGGCGCTCAAAAAACGAGTGTCCTGGATAAAGACTTCTGACTTGGCCGTCCCTGAAGTGACAACAGAAAAGATGGTGCTTCTCCACCTTCTCTGGCTCCAACATATAGGACGTATAGTTGTCGAAGACATTGATCCGCAATGTGGCGCCATTAGGGTCAGAATAAGCATTGATGACGTCTTTAGGCATAAGAATATGGAAAATAGTAAATGCTGAATAACATGATAAAAAACGACAGAATCACGCCGCAGTATATTACTTCTCTTAGAGAAGGTGAGATCTTTGTGTTCGGCAGTGTATGTAAAGCCTGAGGTTATGTAAAGAATCATCAGAGTACAGACAGAT